>Ga0196887_1000018_pt1 | contig 62292 bp, 75 predicted proteins | sample VirMetDEL_Mar_31_FD_169094 | JGI IMG/M metagenome (GOLD analysis project Ga0196887, IMG submission 169094) | Aqueous microbial communities from the Delaware River and Bay under freshwater to marine salinity gradient to study organic matter... | ecosystem: Environmental > Aquatic > Marine >... | reverse complement strand
AACTTAAAGGTTTTCTTTAGGGCTTGTGCGCTTGTGCTAATACACAGCGTAGACAATAGTAAGGCTAATACGTACTTCATATCTTTACAATCTTCTTATTAATAATCCTACCGTTATAGTTTATAACAACCTGATAGACCCCACTAGGAAGCCCGCTCAGGTCAATCCTCTTTTCTTTAGTGCCTGATACTATCAAATGACCTAATGCGTTATACACCTCTGTAAGTACGTCTAGAGAGGTTTGTATGTTAAGTACACTGTTTACTGGATTAGGGTAGACGCTAAGCCCATCATTAACCTGTGAGACCCCCATAGGCCATCCCTGCTCACAATAACTATATAGATCAACACACGCATCGTCCCAAGCTACCTCACAACAGTACGAGTCTATATCAATAATCCAGGCGTAACACGAATCATTTAAGTAGTACGGCTCACCAGGCTCACCAATACATCCCGCATCGTATAAACACAACTCATTATTAGGGGTGTTAGCTAACTCGTTGTAATTCACTGCAATAGGGTCCGTGCAATCAAGTATTACTTCAATACAACTTTCTATATCCACGTTAGCTTCTGGATCATAATTTAAAGCCAGCTCATCCATACATCCGAAGACAGCTAACTCGTTACAACTACCGTCGTCAAAGTCAGCCTCATACCCCTGGTTGTAGTATTCTACATAGCCTGGCTGCATACACCCCGCAGAATAATAGCATTCACTATCATTAGTATTGGCGTCAGCATTGTAGTTCTGAGCCGATTCGTCAGTACAACCATACGTAAATGGCTCACAGTTGTTTCCACAATAAGGTGCAACGCTGTATGTGTAGGGGAATGGAACCGCATCCCACTGATCAACCTGTAGCAGCGTATCTCCTGTAGGCCCCTCAAGCATAAACCCGCATTGCGCGGCAGACAACTGAGACTGCGGTGTTGTAAAGAAGTAAAGCCCTATCTCTTCTTCGGAAGAAAGATAGACCTCAAAAGATTGTTCGTCTCCGTCATCAGGACCCATCTGATACTGAGGTGACACCCAGCCATCTTGATGCACGCCTACCCAACTACCAAACCATCCATCACCTACACCGTCTGTTATCGTAAGCGTATAGAAACATGAGTCCACTTGATCCTCGGTGTTGGCTAGTTCGTCGTAGTTAAAGTAATCTTCATCTGTACACCCATAAACCTTCTCGGTTAAACACATAGTAGGTATAGAGATTATAGCGTCTGGGTTGTATTCTACATAGTTTTCGTCTGTACATCCGAGCACATCATCTATCTGCTCGCATATTGGTGCGTTGAAACTTTCTGATAAACCATAGTTAAAATTAACCATGCTAGGCTCTAATAGAAATAAAGTTTCAGAGCAGGCTGCAACCATTGCTCCACCGTCCTGACCTCCCCATAAAGCTCCGTTAAGTCCGTCACCGTATGTATCGTTAAGTTCAAATGTTACAGAACTGCCTACTGGTGTGCAAACGTTAGTTGTAATTGGAATGCCTACAGGAGCATTAGCATAGTTTCCTACAGGCACTTGGTATATGTATGTACCTAAGCTGTTGTTTATTAAGTTCCAGCTCGTTTCTGCGGGGTAATTGTCTGGGACTATAGTTACAGAGATTTCAGTAAAGCCAAGTCCACAGTCAGCAGATTCTACAACGTTACATCCTTCGTCAAAGTTAGCCCAGGGATTCCAGTTAGTAGCTTCAGGATTTGTACATCCTACTACAGCTCCACACGGCAAGCACGATTCCCAGCAGAACGGGGGTAGCGTAATGTTTCCATCTACGACTAAGGTTCTATTCACATATCCGTTAGCATCAAATAAAAAGCAAGGGGACTCAGACACACCGACAGGCAACTCTTGTTGTAGCCAGGTATCAGCTGAGAATTTCCACAAGTAAGTACCTTCGGGTATTATTGCGCTGTATTGCCATTCTCCATCAGTATTATTGTCTGACATAGCCCAGCAGTTACCACACCATCCATTAAACTCACCATTAACCTCAGGTATCTCTATTGGTGGATGCGGTCCATTTAGGTCTAATCTAAATGTTACTTCGTATTCACAAACAGGGCTTTCTATTGTTGCTTCAGGATTGAAGTTGTATGCCTCAGGATCCATACATCCAGCTACAGGCAAAAGGCATTCGTCTAAAGTAAATGCTACAACCGCTTGCACTGAATTGAAGTCATATACATAGTTGCTTAATCCGCAATCATTGCTTACTCCAAACCAACCACTACCAAAATCACAGCATATTCCATCACCAAACGAGTCATGTACAACGAGATTATAGAACCCCGCGTCTAATGGGATAATGTCTTCCTGGTAAACATTAGAGGTATACACAGGGCTAACCGCTACGGTATCCCCATCTGCGTTATATATCTCCCATGATGTTTCACCTGCGTACTGATCAGGTTGCATTTCCACTTTAACCCAACTGTTTTGAGTAAATACCGTTACTGGTAAAAAGAATAAAAGGAATAATAGTTTCTTCATATTTACTGTTATGCTTTTAAGTTACTGTAACGTTTATTGTTTCAGCTGCGTTTTCATTTATAGTAGGGCTAGGAGCTACAGGTGAGGTGTACGTAATTAAAGTTGAACTGGAGGTAAAACCAACCGACTTCCCGTCATTTGTCGTAGCCGTTATGCTGTTTCCTGCTGATATAGTAACCGCCAAACTCATCCTTTAAGAATGTTTAGACACATCGTCATTAACTACAAAAGACCCGTGTAAGATAGTTGTGTGCGTATCCCCAACCATGTATTGTAAATCATACTTGTATGCTCCCGCTGGAACGGTCTTCATCGTAGTCGCTGTTGCTGAAATAGTTACATTACCTACGTCATCTGTTACAAAAGTCTCAAAAGAAGCGTCGCCAGTCGGGGCCGAGGTGGTGCTCCCTATAACAGGTGCGGTTGCGGTTCTGGAAGTGCTCCATACCTCCATAAGGAAAGTATATGAGGAGGTAGCTAAAGTAATCACCGTTCCCGTGGAGTCTTTTAATGTTACCGTAAGAGAAAACGTATCACCTTTACGGCACGTTATATCTAACCTCTCTGATACGTCTAAATTAACTTTACTAGCCATAATTATTGATTAAGCGTTGTATTCATTACCTCTTGATTGTTTGGACTTTCAGCTGGGGGTTGAGGAGTTGTTTTTCTCTTCTCTTCACCCTGCTTAACAATCCTATCGTCTTTACGGTTTTCTTTAAAAACCTCTATCTTTTCTTTAAACTCTTGATCGTCAGTCTTAAACCCTAGAGTAGCCTGAGCTTTAATAACCTCTATCTCCTTGTGCAACTCATGCAGGGCTTGAGCTACTTGTATTTCGGCTTGGGCTTTTATCTGTATTCTCTGAGCATCAAGCTGGGCTTCCATCTGCATCTCTTGCTGCTTGGCTTGTGACGCCGCCTGTGACGCCGCCTGAGCCTGCTCCGACTGCATTTGAGAGTTCTGCTGGGCAATAGCTTGCTGAGACTTTTGTCTTTTTTTGCGTTTAACCATAAGGAGTCTTTCCGCTTGGTTCACATCTTTCATCGACCTAACCATCATAGCATCCTCAAGATCAATTTCTTTTTGGCCTAACGCTATTTGTAAACTTTGTTCTAAGTACTGCTTGTCCGAGCTTTCCATTTCTTTCTGGACCTGGACGCCAAAATTATACATCGGTAGATCACCAAAAGAAGCCAAAACCTTCATGTTTTCAGACCCCACAGCATTTTCATATATATTCCGTAAAGCCGACTTTTCTGGTATTATCTGCAAACACTTGACTATATCCTCACAAACCTTTTTGTAAAGGATCATAGAAGCATTAGTTATATCATATATAGCATTGTTACCAGCAGCAATCGCTTGTTCTCTTACACCAACCAAAGCGTCACCTTTAGGGGAGGAAGCATCCATAGCTTCGTTTATCCCAGTCGTATCACGAATTAATTTTAAGTAATGATTGTACAGACCTATAAGCTCATTGATATTCCTTATGCTGTTTCCAATCTCCCTAATAGGAGGATTTTGATGACCGCCTTCTGGGTTTTTACTCCTATAGTAGAATACACCCGTCTGCTCGTATATATCGTGAAGATCTAACGGTTGTAGCTCACCCCCTTTACCTATCTCAACCCCCTCTAAACCCTCCACGTCTATAATCAATCCATCTGGCTTTGCCTTTGCTATAGCTTGCTGAATCTTTAGGTGAGTAACCTGTAGCATATCCGCAAAACCTACACAGCTGTCAACCATAGACTTAGGCATCATTCGGCTTATGTTCGTAGCTACAACAGAGTATGACAAAGTGGCTTTACTTATGTCGTGTATGTTTTTTGGTACATTTGTCTTCTGACCGTAATTTATAATGTAATCCGTACCTAATATGTACTTACCTGAGTACACCGTTGTAACCTCCATTTTATGTGGGGTGCGATCAAACACGCTGCCTGGACGTTCTTTATACGAGTGACCCTGATAGAAAAAATTTGTATTTCCGTGTCTATTATCCTTCTCCTCGAAGTACATACAGTCAACTGAAAGGAATTCAAAGTCTAAAACCTCTACCGTATGCTCGTCATACCCATAGACCGATTTCTTAGAAGAAGCGTCATAGTGAGAAGAGTATGGGGACATACTATTACCGCTAGATTTCCTTGCTACTTTTTCAAAGTCCTCTTCTGTAAGCTCGTCCCCCGCTAATCTTTTTAACTCCTGTATAGGTATTGTTTTTATACTACCCCCATATACAAGATCGTCAAAGCTAGGGTCCTCAGTATAACTATGTATAAACTTAGCTGGATCTACGTATTCTGTTCTTATACCGTAGTTAGGATCGTTAGTTCTGTGGACAACAGCCATCCCTAAAGCGGCCAGATCATTAACGCAACGCCTAAACACATTGTCATTAAAGTTATTCCACGAAAGCGTAATGTTTGTAGCTATCTGAGCAGCTATCTCCGCGTCTGTTTTTATATTTGTGTCTAAGAAAATTTCAGCCTCATCTAAACTGTCGGGTAAAGCTTCAGGGTCTTTATCTAAGACCAACCCACCAGTATCCTGCTTAAGCTTAGTAAGCTCAGCTTTCATTTGGACCTGCATTCGTAAGCGGTTCTTCTCCTTATTCTTCTCTGAAGAAGACAAAGGGTCTACGGCCTCTAAGTTAGGGTAGGGGTCTCTTGATAGAATCTTGTTTACTACTATCCTTACAAATTTTGGAAGAATAGGTACAGGGGTGTAGTCTAGGTTTAGCAAGCTGCCGTCCCCAGAATTAGGGTCTAAAGAGTTTAAGAGCCTTTTGTATATCGTTGTGTTTTGAACGCCTTGAGCGTAGTCACGGTTCCTTTCAAAGGTTTTGCTTCTTTTCTTTTGAAGAGCATTTTCTTCGTTTGTTGAGTTCCACTGACTCTCTATAGCTTTTGCATATTTTAGGCCATAGGCTTTATTATCTTTTAAATCCTTGGGCGCTAGAGGGTCTGGAAACTTACCAGTACGATTGCTTGAATTGCTGATCATTATAAAATAAGTATAATTACTTTATGCAAATATAGTGAATCATCCTAAGACATTATATTTCCTAAAAAACTTCTTTTCTGAAAAACTAGCTCTGGCTTTAGGCTTAGATTTTTGAGCCGCTAAAAGAGCTAAACCAGAACTTATAGTAAGGTCAAATTTTGTTCTGTCATCTATTTTAAACCCTATCCAATCTTCTAAAGTCTTGTTAAAATACATACGCCCGTGTTCACCAGAATCTTCATTAACACCAATGTGGTCATGGATGTAAGCCTCTATTGCGTGGGCGTGAGACTGTATAACATCTTGAGAGTTAGAAGGGACCCCTTTTGTCTTAACCTTCATTTTAGCGTTGGGAACCCTTAAATGTTCTGGTCTATCCATTAGGTAGCCATCATAACCCCTTGTCTCAAAGTGTCTTGCTATACCATACTTATTGTTCTCAATTAATATAGGGTAACCATAAAAAACAGCGGCCATAAGGACGTCTTCGTAAAATATCTTAGCCAGAGGAGGCCTAGAGGCATATTCCAAAACAAACGTGTTAGAAGGATACTCCATGTTAAACTTATTATAAAGATGTAAAGCTCCTTTTGACCCCCGCCCATCTACCGTTGCATCTAGGTCATAAGAGTCAACGCCCCCGCATCCTATATGATCGTTTGGGGCTACTCTTTTCCCTCGGTTAGATCTTTTCTGGTTTCTTACTTCTTCGGGCGGGATCCAAGCCACTCTAAATCTACCTTCCGCGTTAGGGGAAAAAACAACCTCTGTATCTGCCACCCCATCCCTCCAGATAAAATTACCTCGAACTACAGGGTTCGGAAAAAGCTCATCGTTGTATTGTATCTGAGCGTATATCTTCCCGATGTTAAACAAACTACCCTCAATACTATCTCTAAAGGCTTCATCCTCGGTAAAAGGGAACTGCCTCACAACCTCATTTAATTCCGATGCGTCGTCTTTCAGAGACTCTCTTTCGTTTTTCAAGTATGTTTTTGACCCTATGGTTATGGGGTCCCCATCTATTCCTGGAACGGATTCTGGTGGATCTTGAATAACGGGCTGACCATAAATATCAAAAAAACCCTCTAGAGAATTGTACGCTGGGATAAAAAGCCTATAAAGACCTGTTCTCGTCCTACCGTTTGCGTTCCTCTCCAAAGGACTCGAATCCATCCATAGGTCTTTGTATTGGCTTCCGCCTTTGTCCATTGGATTTACGGTGCTTCCCACCAGCGCTTTCCCCACGATTTTTCTTCCGACGATCAAACACGTCCTCTGAATCCTCCAAGCGTCCCTTATGTCTGTAGGTCTTTCCCATTTTCCTGCTTCGTCTAAATACAATAAATGGAGTTTCTCCCCATCGTATGCGTTATTAGTAGTGTTCTTCCAATTTATAACGGTGTTAAGAGCTTCCCCCATTTGAGAGGTTTTGTTCTTTTTTGTAATTCTTTTTGATGGCTCTCTAAAAGCCAGCTCCATACGTGGGTTGGTGGTACCGTCCTGTATGGGTTTAAAGAAGAAAGGGTAGTTTCTAAACATAAAAACCACCTTCTTCATAAAGATGTTTTCTTGGGCGTCTTTTCCTGTCTTAGACTGTATCCCCATAAGTTTATCTTTAACCTGTGTACCTTCATCGACAAGTACAGCAGAGCATATATTGGTATACCCAGAACGACGGCACTTAGTATAAAGCTGACCAATACAACGAGGATCAGCCTCGCAAGCAGCCATATGTAAAAATATCTCACGTTGAAAATTTAAAAAGTAAGGGTAACCAACATCTAACTTCGTCCATTGAAGCATCATATAATGCCTCCCCGTAATATATGTAGGTGTACCGTTGTTATAAAACCAAAAACCTTCACGCCTACGTTTAAACTCCTCTTCGACATATGGGCGAAACTTTTCTCTGAATTCCCGCGGCATTTCCGACCACTCATCCATAGAACGAATACGAGACAGTTCCTTGGGCATAGATACCCTTTTCCACAGCTGCAGATCGTTTGGTTCTTTATATCCGAAAATGTCTTTCTTCGGCGGCCTTTTAGGAAGGCAAATGAGTAGCCCACCGAGGTCGATAAGCTCACCTTCCGTACCGTTGGGGCAAATCTTAACAGCGGGTTCTTCATATTCCTTTACGTCAAGTAAAGAAGACATTAATAGCTGCTGCCGTTCCTATTCATCCTCCCAAGGGAAGGGAATCCTGTTTTAGGGTTAGCAGGATCCATAGCTTGTCCACAAGGACATTGAGCAGAGCTTACTACCTCCCCGTCTTTTACCGATATTGTTACCTCGCTTATCTCTTCTTCGTGATCTAAGCAGTTGCATATATACTTTGACATTTTATTAAATTTTATTTACGTTTAGATCCTGGCAATCTAGATTTTTCTGCTATACCTCGGTTTTTTGAGGCTGGCATTACTTTTGTTTTTATAACGCCACCAACGCTATAGTGGTGTATGTCTTTTCCGTCTCCTTTTTTCACTTTCCCCTGCTTCACAAGTTTCATGCGGCGACCATTCCTGGCAGCCCTATTCTTCTTCTGTTCTGGAGAAGATTGAAACTTATCGTATTCCTTCCTGTAGTCTCTTTTTTTTAGATTCATCCTTCCACAAAGTTAAGGAAAAGTTCTAACTGTTTAACAACAGGTTTAATTTCGTCTTCTAATTCTTCCTCAACCTCACCCCTCCTACCCCAAGTGGAAGATCTTCTTTCTTCGTAGTGATGGATAGAATGGCAATTGGCACACAATACCTCACACTTTTCTACCTCGGCTTTAACGGTTTTAAATATATATCCGCTACCTATAAGTTGAGCTACACTACGTTTTTTTGTTTCAGAATCCTTATGGTGTAATTGTAAGCACCGCATATCTTTATTTCCACAATGCCCACAACCCAGAGACGCTTTATAGTTATCTACCCAACTGTATATTTTTTGTTTTTGAGAAGCTATGGTTTTTGAAATACAAGACTTACATGATTTATAAAGCCCTGTTTCGTAAGAGTAGAAATCATCTTCTTCTTTAAGTCTTTGGCATGTATAACAACACTTCATTTTGAGAATCTTTCTGCAAAACCACCTGAGTAATCTGCGTCCTGTTCTATCTCTCCGCTGCTTTTTAGGTCTTTGATCATTTGTTCAAGCCTCTGTCTTTCAATAAGCAGTTCCTTACAGTCCGTTGCTGTTTGCTTTATTGATTGTAATTCGGCTTTTCTAGCGCTCCCATTTATCTCTGGGTCTACGGGTTTACGAATTTCTTCAATCATATTGTTTATAGCTTCCTCCATACTTTTCATAAGTCTAGTAGCTGCTCCCGTTGTGGTAAATTTAGACTTCGACATACATAAGGTCTTCTGCGCGGGTTCGAAAATATTCCTCCCCGTCTATAGTTATACGGTAATCTCTGTTTTGTTTAAACCCTACCACGTCTCCAGGTAGAACGCCTATCTCGTCGGCTTCTTTACATGTGTATACCACCTCTGCTTTGGTTGGGAGTTTCTCCGTCAAATCTACTATCTCTATAAGATCGGACTGAAGAGTCAGTTCCTCCTGCTCCACTGATTTCAATAAACACCATCCCGTTAGGCACCGTATCTTCCCGTCCTTCTGGCTCTTATATGCTATGGCTTGATTGGAAATTGCGTGGTTGGGATCGTAGTTTACTATATAGGTATTGTCTTCCTCGGTAAATATCTGCCCGTTATTGTCCCCACCCAGAACGACCAGGTGATGGAAGTATAATGTATCTCCTACCTCTACCCCTGTGTCATATTTAAAAGGTACGCACACTACGGGACCCTCTGTTACTCTGTTTTTAAAATCATCGAACCTTGCGTCTACATATAACTCGAAGCCAGATTCAGAGGTAATAGTATCCTTAAGCCTATCTTTAAGCTTAACGACAAACAAATTAAAAGTTCTCATCAGTTAAAAGTTGCAGTCAAACTCCAACATACAAGGCATCCCGTCTATAGCTTTCCATAGCGTTTGAGCCCCTTCTTCGTCTTGCATATACACAAGATATCTATTCTTCCCATATTTAGATAGGTGACGATCATCTTGTATTATTGTACTTACCTTTCCTGCGCCAGCTCTCATACCAACATAATAAGCCATACCGTCTTTAGGGTCTCTTCCGACCACAATTTTTCTAATAAGTCCTTCCATTTTATTCTAATTCTATTCCCGTTCCGTCTAGTAAGTCATTTAGATCAAGCGGTGTCTCCCAATCTGTTTCATCACTCTCATCCCAGGTGCTATTTATAAATTCTAATATACTGTTTAATTCTTCTTTCGAGTCTAGGCTATAGCTATATACGGCTTGAAGTCTAGAATCCCCCATGATATCTTCGTCTATTAACCCCATAACCATTATCGAGGCTACCCTACTCTGCATACCATACTTGTGTATAATTTCATCCATTTGTATGGATAAACGTTGTATTTCTAAGAAAAAGGCCTGTTCTTCCATATCTTTACGTAATAAATTCATTTCAATGCCTAAAAGTAAAGTCCCTAAAAAAAAGTTATTTCGAGATTCGTCTAGATTAAATCAAAGGTACGTAAAAAGAAATCATCTAAAGAACCTTAGAAAGGTCCTTTTATCCACACAAGACAGCTACGACTTGTTTTCCAAAGAGATAATGTTTATGCTTTGGGCTTATGATATGGAATTCTGGACATTAGATTATGCCTCTTCGGAGTATGGTATGAGTAAGAAGAAGCTAAGTGAAAGAGTTGTGTTCCCGTTAGTTAACGTGGGTTACGTATACAAACACTTTGATAGGTTAACCCCTTCTGACACATATGAAGATCACCTCTTTAGAGATGAAACAAAATACAACTACAGGGTAAGGTACGCTTTAACCCAGAAAGCTAGACTACTGGTACAGAGGGTCTATAGGGATTTAGAAGGTTGACCTTAGCAATGGTCAAAAAACTCACTTACCTCTGTTGGGGAGAGTATTAAGCACTTCGCAAAATCTCTATACGTAATCGTTACTTCTTCTTTTTGGAGCGCTTCCGCGATTTCTTGGTAGACTCTGTAGTACGCGTGGGTGCTTCTCCCTATAAATCCGTTTTCTTTGATATTGTTGTTCTCTTGCGTATCGCCCAGTAGTAAACATCCCGCAGTGTCCTCATCAGTATTACCACAATGAATAAGAATATATTTAAAATTTGGGACATCACACACTTCAAGCATCCCCATATGCACATCAGAAAACCTATGGGCGTATTTGGCATCGAAGCCACCCTCTCTTCTAAATCCGAGGCTATATTCCCCTTCAGGGATACAAGTTTCTCCTGGCACCTTTTTGGCGCGGCTCTCATCTTCGAGAGTATAACATAAAAATTTTCTTTCACGATTGCTTATATCAAATAGTATTCCGTTAGTTGAGTCTTTCCCTTTGTTGAACCTTATTACTTCTAGTTTCATTTTTTATTTTATTAAGTTTTATTTTCTCGGCTTCTTTGGCGTGGTCTTTTCTTTTCTTTATTGGGTTAAAGTAGAATTTGTTCAAATCTTTTTTAAAGTTCTATAAAGGCTAGCAGCAATTTTTTCTAATCCTTCTGGGTCGTTTTTTGATTCCAACTTAGCTTCATTTATAGCCATAACATTCTTACCGTACTCTTCCGAACTAACATCACCTTTCATTTTTTGCATTATCTTGTTTATGTAGTCTAAAGATGCTTGATCTTCAGGTTTCATGTTACTTCCTTTTTCTCTATTGCTATATCCCTTTAACACCTTTAATAGACTATCAGTAGGTGATAATTTTCCTCCATGTCTATACTTTAGCTTCATAGTGCTGCAAAAATTTCTACATCACAAGAGGCGGTATCCGCATCTGCATGTATTGTGTCAATATTAATAAAAGATTCCGTAGCGGCTGTACCAGTAGCATCAGCATACATAAGTGAGTTTCCACCTATCCAGCTGTCTCCAGCTTCTAGTTTCACATAGTATTGTGTTGCCGCACCTACTATACGTAGCTGTACAAAGTTAGTAGAATCTAGGTTGGTTATACGTATATAGTCCGCTGTAGCGTCCTTTAAAGTTCCCGCTGCGTCTGCTGCTGCAAATAGGAGAACCGATTGTTCTGTAGTTGTACACGTAATAATTCTCTTGTATACCTGAGTTACTGACTCAGACATAACATACTCGCCACCGTGATCGGTGCCGTTGAGAGTGAGTTCTTCTTTTATTGATACAGTTAAAATTGCCATAGTATTATTTTAGAGTCCAAAGGTATTACCTTTTATATAGTCATATTTGCGTGGGTTGTACCTAAGCTTACCACCTTGTTTCATAAAAGCGCTGTTGAAGTCAACCCCTTCCGCTAGAGCTGGATCTAACCCCATATCTCTATTACCTCCTCCTATGCTAGATAGAAACGGGCTAGCAGCACGTAAAGCATCTTCCATGCCCAGCTGCTGACCAACACCATCATTCGCCCCATCTAACTCTCCTACCTCACCACTCAAGTACTGAGCCCCCATACCTAAAGATCCTTTTATTAGCATTGGGTTACCCGTTGCAATACCTAAAGCGGTCCCCCCTACTGCAGACGCCCCCGTCCCTATAGCTCTAGCTCTTTCATTCCTGATAGTCTCTAAGTAATCTAACCTGTCTTGATCTACCCTACCCCCACCTTTCTTTATTTTCTTAAGACGTTTAAGCTCACCTCGATCAAACCCATCCCCAGCACCCTCCATCTCAGAATACCTGTCCTGGAAGTTTAAGCTTTTCTTTATGTTTTTTAGTAACTCCATGCAGTAGCAAATATACTACTTTTTTTACTCAGTAAATCAGAGTAGAGGGACCGATTCATAACACCGCACAGCTATCCCGTATATAACATCTTAATATTCTATAATGCTTCTTAGTGTACACACAAAAAATATATAGAGAAGCTTTGTTCTTTAAAGATATATAGCAAAGTTATAACAAAAAAATTGAAAAGTCAAGATTAAACCTACACTTTAAGCAAACAGTGCTAATTAACCGCCTCTCAATGCTTTAGAGAATGTAAATGGTAAAACACAAGGTAAGAAAGACCCGTGAGGACGTAAAAATTCGGCTAAAAAAATTTATGAGTAATGTTTGGAATGGGGATTATATACATATACACGCGTTACGATACGTAAACGGAAACGCAATCTTTTACCCCCCTCCCCTAAACAAAGTTTAGAATTCCGCATACATTTACAGACTCGTAGCCAGTGCGTTACGGGTGAATGGTGCATGCATTACGTGAAGACTTGTAGTCTAAGTCGTTGACTATCAGCATAGGACAATCCCTCCTACGTCATAGCGTCCTTCTGCGCTCACCCGCATAAGGGGTTTTGTTGTTGACAATTCCACGTTTACTATTGATATTATTTCCTCAGTGTTTACTACGTAATCAGTTTACTATTGACAATTGAATTACCAATACAAATCTCACTCACCTCATGCGCCTGTCATGCGCACATGTATCGCACGGACGCGACACGCACCCGTTCACACACCTACGCGCATGTGTTAGGGCTTTCCATCCTTATTTAGAATGATTATTAATAACGTTTGTATCTTGCTTGTGTTCAGTCAGTTACAAATTAATTTCAAATGTTATGTCGAAACTTGCAAAAGTTATCCTTACCTTTGTCGGCATCATCTCGGCAACGTCGCTGAGAATTAAACCATACATCATGTCACACGACATCAACCTCAAAGACTGCCGTAAGGCAGTGAACCAAGCAAAGTACATGCCAACCGCAGAGCGCAAGGCACAAGCACTCAAACTCCTTACGGAGTTAATGGATGCGGTCTCTAACCTCGAAGAGGTTGCCCCGAAAGCTACCAAAGCTAAGGCCAAGCCGAGCAAATCCAACCCCTTAGCCCGTAAGGCATCTGCAGGTAGGCCGAAGAGCCGTAACCAAAGGTTAGAACGTCAGCAAGCTAAGGACAACGTATGCACATCATACCTGAAGCCTGAGGTTGTCGAAAACTACAAAGCCCCACGTCGGGAGGCATACACGCTCTCCGAAGGAGAGACAGTTGAGATGGCAATGGCAAAACTTCGCACCAAGCGCATGCAAGATGCAGAGGCACTTGCGATGGCTGAGTTCGAGGCTACTCTGTAAAACCTCACCAACATAGGCACACAGGGTGCGATTGGGGTTCGATTCCCCACTATGTTCTAATCCTCTTAGAAGGTTTAGTATAATATATCTCTTCATTTATGAAGATATATTATACAAACCATCTTAGTAACATCAAAAACCATAAAATCCAACATCATGGAAAACATCAACACAAGTGCGTTAGCACACGACCTCCGCATCCAAGCGGCAAAGCAACTTTTTGACGGCTTAACATTTAGCCAAGCTACGACTACAAGCGAGTGGGATGCACTCACATGTGACGAGCAAATGACAATCGAAGATTTAATAGGGTAACCATGAAACTAACATTTAGCAACGGATACACAGTATCCATAATAGACAAGAACGAATACATCGTCACACCTGAGGTAGGTATATCACCGCCTAACTCAGATGACGTGTATGATATGCAGGTGGAAAGGTTCCAAACCGCTGATGAATTAACGGATATACTAAACAAAGTTAGAAGCTATGAATAAACACGAACTAACACGACTAGCGTACGGAACTACGCTAATGGATGGCGGATATACGCTATGGAAAGACGAAAAAACTAGGTTGAAAGGCTACGTTGTAGGTGGTGTGTGTACTGAGGCTGACTGCCTTGCAGAGGCATCAACTAGATTTGCTGAGCTGTTCGACATATACCTAAACAAGCTAGATATAATTGTCATCAAAGCACACGACATATACTTAGACAATCTAGATGCACATACATCATACAGAACGCTAGGCATAGGTACATGGGTTGACGAAGGTAGAGTTTACTTCGACATTGTTGAATACGTTGAGAATGAGCAAGATGCTGTTGACATGTGCGTTGAACGTGGCGAGAAAGCATACTTCGACATCCTAGCACAAAAAAACATATACATCAAAGATGAAAAATAACCCATACATAGACCTAAGTTTCCAAGAATTGGAACTAGCATACGAGTTGTTCACGTACAACGAACATTGGGAGGCGGTGCGCTTGGTAGCGGATGCCTTCTGCCTTAAAGCAGAACTTGATATAATACCACATAACTAACTGAAATACAATATAATATGAATAAAACTAAAGAAGAATTAACGAAGGATAAGGAAAGCTTATTCAGGTGGGTGGATGCAAATGATGCTCACTTAAGTTTCTATGCAATCCAAGAATTAAGAATAATAAACGAGCAACTATCTAAATTATAACAACATGGAACTACTAGCATGGGGGATAATATGCACCTTAGCAATAGCAATATCAATAATTTCAACAAATTAACAATGAACTATTTAGACAGAGCAGACGAAATGTACGAAGAGAGGCGCGATGAGGCGTGGATGAACAACGAAATAATCCAACTCGACAAGTACAAAGCAAATCTTACGGTAACACGTGAGCAATTAGGCAGCGACTATCACATCAACGTATTCAGCTACGAAACGCTTGTGGCTACTGGACTCGAAGGCGGTAAGCTGATGCAAGAGCAATGGCATAGCACCACAACACAGAAGCATGTGAATTACGTTGCAAGGGAGTTGAATATGGACTTGGTAAAACTATACTAATCAACGACTTACAAAATAAATTTGGAATTTGGTAAAGTTTGTTATATCTTTGCTGTCGATTCCAACATCAGAATCACAAACCATTTAATACATACATCATGTCAAAAGAATCAGCATTAATATCTTGTCGCAAGAAGTTCGAGGGATTGAACGAGAGTGAGCGTCTAATAGAGGCAAACAAGTTTATTACCCATGTGTGTAGCAAAGGTGGAACAGTCAACATGGCATTAGCTTTCCTTAAGGAAGCGGAGGTCATGAACGACACCGAGCTTACACATTCAGTTACATTTTAAAAACCAAACATCATGAATATACACAAAGAAAAAACAAACAAACTCAGCGGAGAATGCTGGGATATCTTCCACGAATACGGAGGGTATGACTACAACGACGAGATGCTATACCAACTACAAGGATTAGATGCTTGTATGTCTGAATGCAGAAACGAAATAGATTGGGAGGATATGGTAGAGAAAGCGGAGACTACAAACACATGGTTTAAGCACATCGAAAAGATCCGAGAATTACAAGAGAATATACCAACATCATTATACTGTTAATATGAATCAAGAAACATTAGAAGGAATACCTAACACAGACGTAACAACACAAGCTATAAGCGTGGTGAGAGAAAACCTACCCGAATGGTTTAGAGAGAACTTATGGCTTGTTATACAAACGTGCATAGATCATGAGGATTGGTCTGAACGATTGATAGAGGTAGAGCGTACTAACCTGCTGTTTACTAATGATATAGTACACGACATAAGGGGACTGCTTAATAAAGACGAACACTTTTTACCACGAATATGAAATACTACAACGGAAACGAACTCAAATGGAGTGCTGAGGATGTCCTCAGACGAGCAACAGATTTAGACATAGACTTAACCGAAGAGGAAGCCGAGAGCATACTCATGGCTACGTTTGAGGATAACGAATACATAATGGAAATGATAGGGGAGGTTATATGCGGAACAATACTAAAATACAAAGATGAACTACACTAACACACAAATAGAATCTATGTATCTCGATTGGTTCAACAACTTCCTTTCATGCGATGCATGGAGGCAACACTATGACTTAGGTATGGCAGAGGGTGAGAACATACTCGATATAGGCAGACAATTAAATGAAATAAGAAAACATGACTGATATAGAAAAACTAACAGAAAAGAACAAACATCTACAAGAAACCATACTTGCTTATTCAGCAAGAGTAAATATGTATGAGCTCAAAGTAGGTAGACTAAGACGTAACATATGTAAACTAATGAACGGTGACGAAATATAACGAGAGTAATAAGATGGACACATTACCCACATCTGTCCAACGAGGGTAAAAAAATGAACATGAGCCGAATAGATAAGTGAATCAACTCACCTAATAGCATAACCAAATGGGAGTACAAGAACGAGCTAAAAATAGAGAAAGAATAGACAGAGCTAAAACAATTAAGAACCAAGCTAAGGTAATCAAGGATATGTGGAGTGAGTTACAACAACTCAAGCGCATACTGATAGACGATTACCCAACAACATGGAAAGAAATACAAAACAAAATACAATGAAAGATTACGCAGTATACCGAGTGCATAGAGATAACTTCGACAAGGAAATTCTATTCACAGACCTAACAAGAGAAGAGGCAATGACCTTAGTACAAAACGCACCTAGCGAGAAAGATAGCATGGTGGTATTCGATGAGATGCCACGTGATATGCTATGGGGCAGAAAAACAACAGCATGAGTGAAGAAAAAGATTTTAACCCACTAGAACACTGGTCTAAAGATCAGATTAAGTCAGCCCTCAAAGCCAACACCAAAACGAGCTTACTCAAAGCGGCTATGTCATGGCGTATAATGGCGGAGAATTTACAAATGCAGATAAACAAACTAAAAGAAACAGACGATGACACTACAGCAGAAGATACAACACTCGAATCAGATAGCTGATGCTATCCAACGAGGGGCAACAACATACACCTATGACAACGCCTCCTTGTCCCTACCTACACCACAGACATGTGGCACATCAATACAACAACGTAGTTATGCCATTAGTAAAGCTATGGACATACTAGAAGGGCTACCGTTCTAACCCTTAGTGAGTGTCTGGATTCGGTCTTCCTGTAGAGGGGTGATGTCCTTTACATAGTTGTGTACTATATGACCGACTGTTTTATATGGTTTAGCAGGGGGGTTCGATTCCCCCCACTCACACTAATTAATTTAACATGAATATATTTTACTTACACAAAGACCCACAGAAAGCTGCTGAGTATCAATACGATAAGCATGTAGTCAAGATGATCCTTGAGTCAGCACAGATGTTATGCACAGCGCACCACCACTATGATAACGGAGATAATGTGCCATACAAGAAGGCTCACTACAACCATCCGTCTACTGTGTGGGCTAGGGCTAATAAGCCTCAATACTATTGGCTGTATAACCATATGATTGCTTTAGGTGAAGAATACACAAGACGATATGACAAGGTGCATTTAACAATAACTAAATGCAAAGAAGCACTGCTTCTACCTCCTCATGGTATGCCTGATGGGTTTTTTACAAACCCTCCGCAGTGTATGCCCGACAGATACAAAGATGTGTGTAGTGTTAAAGCCTATTGGAACTACTACATAGGTGAGAAACACAGCGTAGCAAATAAAAACGAAACAATTAAAACAAAACAATTAACACAATGAAATGACACCAAACATCTCCGCCCCAGATATAGATACAGCTATAAGAAGGTTGCACAATAGGAACATAACGATTGAAGATATAGCAGAAACATATAAACTAAACATACAAACAGTACAAGAAATAATAAATAAAAAGAACAACATGAAAAATTTAATTAAAACAAAAGAAGAAAGAGACTCTCTTATAAAAGAGTTGTCAAGGACAGGTTTAACACACGGCAAAATAGCAAAGACACTGCATTGCTCTGCTTCTACAGTAGCCAGAGCTATACATGGTAGGAAGAGTCAAAATAAGAAAAATACACCCACCCCTAAAGCTCGTACAAAAAACATAAAGTCAACAACAATCGAAACTAAAACAAGACAGCCCCAAACACAAAAAGGCATTAGCATATTATGGGGTGCTGTTGAGTGGAAATACTAAGCCGTGTCAATAGTAATTATAGTTATAGTTGCTACAGTTCTTGGGTGCTATTTAGAACACCAAAGCATGAAGCATGATAACTAACCCAAGCAGCCGAAGGGCAAAAATAATAACCGCCATGATATGGCTATTCAGTATAATAATATTAACCTACATAAACCTCAAAACAAATGCATAATGAGAGTAAAGTAAAGTTCAACCCTATGAGTGACGATCCTGAGGTTAGATCATACACCCAGAGCAGATGTTTAGATGCTATGCATTTAATCAATTTGTTTATCAACGCTTACGATAAGCATAGACATGACAAGACTAATTCAGTGGATCATTTTAATTTTATAAACTCTATGGATATATTCCGCAAAGAGTGTAACCTTTATGGATGGACAGATGACGAGTGAAGAAGCGGTTCAAATAATAATAGACTACCTTGATGGTGAAGATGACAAGGTGGTGGACGTTGCACTACATATGTGCATGATAGATCTAGCATCATTTGGTGTTGACGATTGGGTGGAGTGGTCTAGTTTTGAGATAATACATCTGTTCCGCAACGTGGCAGACGATACGCTCAGCGACCTTATGAATGAAATCATAGGGAAGGCTGCGGGTGAGGACATAATAGACGAACTACTAGGCTCTAATCAGACCGAGCGCATAGATTATAAACGTGCCTTATCAGGTATGAAAGAAGGATCGGTAGATCTATTCAACGCACTCATCAAGTACATAGAGTTACATGAAGAGGTGAAAGGACACTACTATTTAGTAGAATAAATTAGGATAAATCATTAATAAACAGTATATTTGCAATAATTAAATTTAATACATTATGAGTAATTACAAATTCAAGACCACGAACATACGTGGCAAACAGTACGTTGAGGTAAACGAGCGTATCAAGTTCTTCCGTCAGGAAGAGGAGTACAAGAACTGGACTCTATCGACAGAGTTCACGGCATTAGATTCAGACATGTGTGTCTGTAAAGCTATTGTAGCTAACCCCGAACAGCGTATCATAGCGAGTGGACATGCACATGAAACGCAAGGTAGTAGCAACATTAACAAGACAAGCTATGTTGAGAACTGCGAGACATCAGCTATAGGTAGAGCCTTAGCTATGATGGGTATAGGGATAGACACATCTATTGCCTCCGCTAACGAGGTTAACGAAGCTATTGCTAAGCAGGGTGACACGTCACTATCATCAAAACCCGCTAAGGCCACTCCCAGTAAAGGAGCTGCTAAGTCTACCCGAAGCACTAAGGCAGCTGCTAAAGACCCAGACCTTATGAGTAAGGCTATCGACTACATTAAATCACAAACAGACAAAGCAAAAGCCTTTGCATTCTTCATGGAAAAGAAGGGTGACCAACTTACCGAGAAGCAAATCGAAGGTATCAAGAAGTTTGTACGATGAGTTTAAGGGAGCAACTAACCGAAAAGGTAGGTAAGGGGCATCTGTCCTACTCTTCTATCAAATACGCTCTCGGAGACATGCGTCTTTGGGAGATGAAGATGAAGAATGAGATTAAGTACACCTCCGATGCTCTAGTGTTTGGTACTCTGTACGATATGCTATTGTTTGAGCGCAAGGAGGCTATGGAGAAATACACAGTTGTTGACTCTGATCAAATACTTTGTAATTGTTCTCAGAAAACGCAAGACTCTAAGAGTCCTCACTTAACGAAAGAATACAAAGAGGCCAAGTCTTTAATGGAGTCTGATGCTAAAGCTAAAGGCAGAACGCTAGTGTCTGGTGAGGATTGGAAAAAAGCCAACGATATGATCGAGCGATTAGACGCTTGCGGACTTACCAATAGTTACCTTAAGGGTAAATATCAGGTTGAGTTTAATGAAGAGATTGATGGTGTACCTGTCAAAGGTTTCCTTGATTGCTTAGGCGATGGCTTTATAACGGACAGCAAGAGCGCACGTAGTGTAGAGAAATTTCGCTACGATGTAAACAGCTGGAGCTATGACATACAAGCATACATATATACTAAGGTGTTTGACATCAAAGACTACTATTGGGTAGTTCAAGAGAAGACCTTCCCCTACTACCCTGCTTTAGTTAAGTGTTCAGACGAAACACTTTTCAGAGGAGAGATGAAGTTCCATCAAGCTGTTGAAAATATAGAAAGATGGTTGAAGGAGGGTAGTCCTACACAAACAAGCTATGCGGAATTTACTGTATAAAATATTGAAGGTTGCGTGGAACCTACTAATAATCTACGCACTACATTTTTTAATAATTAATACTTTTGTATCATGAGTGAACAAAGTTATGATTCAGTACTCGTTGGGTACTGCGAAGAGCCTCGTTACTACGAGGAAAACCTTTCTAGTTGGTCTGTTAAATTTAAAGACAGCGAACTAAAGGAGATGATTGATAAATTTGCAACAACGCGCAATGCCGAAGGGCAGGGCGGTAACGTTTATGTGAAGTTATTTATGTCTAAGAATGGTAAGCCTTGCTGCTCGGTTTTCGATCCGAATAGCGAAGCTGCTAAAGCTAAGCGCGCTGAGAAAGCCGCTAAGGTAGAGGCGGTGTCTGATGACATGCCATTCTAATAAACCTTTAGTTAAATACATGCGTGTTCGTGTCGCGTTTAAAAAATCTAAACGTGTGCACGAGCGCGATATGTGGATAGTTACAGTGTTTGACACCCCCGCTGATATTATGCGCTATTCTAAACGAGCTATAGAACAAATGCAAAGAGCTATCTTCACCAAGAAAGCTAAAGATAAGGAGCTTATAGTGCGCGAGATATTAGAGGTGGTAGAATTAACACATTCAAAATTAACATTAGATGAACACAAAAGACAACATAAAATTAAAATGTCGTCAGCTTGAAGATCTGTTAGTTAGAAAGAACGACGCCTACGGGGACTCCGCTTTGGACCCTTTAGGCGTTTTTTCTTCTGCTAGCGCTTCGTCTGGTATAAAGATCAGGCTTGATGACAAGCTGAAAAGAATAGCTAACGCTGGTTTAGTTGAAGACACAGAAGACACATTAATAGACATCGCAGGATATATCATCTTGCTAATCATTGCAAAAGAAAATGAAAGTAACGATATTCAAAAACGTATACGAGAAGGAAGCACCACATCACATACAGCTGGTGACGGCCCTGTCTCGTATTCAGGAGGGAAAGAGTAAGGACTTAATAGATGAAGTACGTGCAGGAAACAAAGAAAAAAAGAAAAAGCTTCCCGTTGTATGCTTTAGCGGAGAGTTTTCTTCGAGGGCTGACGACTCGCTGTTCGAGCATTCGGGATTCATTGTTCTGGATTTCGATCACGTTGATGTTAAGGCAACGAAGACGGCTCTGGCTACGGACGATTATGTACATTCTTGCTGGGTATCACCGTCTGGTGATGGGATTAAAGCGCTTGTTCAGGTAACTAATACCGAGAGGCATAGGGATCACTTCAGGGCGCTAACCACATATTTTAACAAACAGTATACTCTGGAGGTAGATGAGTCAGGTATTAACGAGTCACGAGCGTGTTTTGAATCCTATGACGAAGACATAATAATAAAGGACGAATGGAAGAAGTTCGGGGCATTCTCTAGTGAGCATGCCGAGGCTCAGACACCTACGAACGAGGCTTACGACTATACAGACTATATGAAGCTTAACCTAGCGGCAAGGATCATACGGTCAGCCGAGGAGGGAGACAAGCACAGAGCCCTTGTAAAGGCTTCGCGTTTGTGCGGTGGATATATAGCTGCGGGACGCATGGAGGAAGATGAGGCGGTCCGCATATTGTTCCGTGAGATTTCCAAGAGAGATATAGATTCTGACGAACAAGCCAAGGCTACTATAGTTGATATGATTCAAGTAGGTAAGGATGCACCTATTAGGGAGCTTATAGACGATGAGAAGTCAGCAAAGCGTGATATGCTCGTTAACGATGGGGATATGTCATTCATATCCTCTGACGATGAGGACTTTAGATGGATAGACGACTTCTCTCAAGGTAAGATAGAGGTGGGATTAGACACGGGGGATCCACAGCTGGACGAGTATTTCCTATACAAAAAGGAGTTTGTCATCATGAATGGACACAGCAACGTGGGTAAGACCACAACGGCTTTGTACCTTATTGCCAACTCAGCGATACGCCATGATTGGAAGTGGGTGATATACTCCTCGGAGAATAGGACCGCCTCGGTGAAGATGCAACTAATGCAATTCGCTGCTGACCGAAAGGTTGGGGATATGACATATGCACAGCGTAGGCAGGCATACAAGTGGGTAAAAGATCACTTCACTATCATTAATAATAACCAGGTGTATAGCTACAGCGATATCATCGTCTTTATGGAGAAGGTCATGAACCAACAGCACATAGATGCAATCTTTGTAGACCCATACAACAGCCTCAAGCTAGATATGAAAGGGAGTAACATAGGGGTGCACGATTACCACTATGAGGCGGCCAGTGAATTTCTAACGTTTTCTACGTCAAACAACGTCGCTGTATGGTTAAACATGCATGCCGTGACAGAGGCTCAGAGACGTAAAGGAGAGGATGGACTACCTATAGCCCCATTCGCTGAAGATACAGAAGGCGGTGGAAAGTTCGTAAACAGAGCGGATTGCTTCATCACTGTTCATCGAAAGGTTCAATCACCCGACCATAACATACGGAAGATGAGCGAGTTCCACGTTAGAAAAGTTCGTGAGGTAGAAACTGGGGGCCAGCCAACGCCATTTGACAAGCCATATAAGTTGATTATGAATCTCTCACACACTGGATTTAATTCTTGGGAGACGAGAGAGGCATTATTCCAACCCGTTCATTTTGAGGGTGATAAGCAAAATGCGATAGATTTTTCTGATTTTATGTCTAAATAAATTAGGAAGGGGACCATCAACAGGTGTACCTTGCCCTCAATGAAGAAAAACAAACGCAAAAGTTCACTCAAAAAAAAATCATTAGGAAAATTCGCGTCTGCAATAGAGCTTTACTGTTCAGACAAGTTACGTGAAGCGGGCATAAATTTTTCCTATGAAGAAAAGCAGTTCACCCTTATGGATTCTTTTAGATTTGAGCATAAGTATTTTAAGATGACTAATAAGAAGAAGCTTATGTCTGATAGAACAAACTCGGTTCAGCAACCGATTCGATATACCCCTGATTTTATGGGGACCGATTATAAGTGGATAATTGAAACAAAAGGTTACTTGCCTTCTCATCATGATTTTCCTATGCGGTGGAAATTGTTTCTGAATTACATTATGAAAAATAATCTAGGGTATGATGTATACCTGGCTAAAAATAAACAACAGGTTGACCAAGCGGTTACCGAAATATTAAAATCTATAAAAGATGAAGCAGAGTGGACTAAGCGAGATGTACTATAACGCCTGTGAGCGCATGCACAGGTATGTAGCAGCTTATTATGATGAGTCGATGCACAACGAAGCGGGGGAACCGATTAGTAATATTGATGATATCAATAAGGGTGTATCAGAATTAAGGCAAGCGATGAACATTGAGATCGACCTTATAAGGGAGGTTTCAAAGGAATACAACGAACAGCTTTAAATCATGGTAAGTAAAGAAAGACGTAAGCAATCCTGGAAGGATGGCGGTGTTTCCGCGACTCGATATGACAGGGCGTGTAAGGATGCAAGGAAGTCCTCAAGGGATGAAGATATAAACCTGCACATAGATTTTTGGCACGGTACAGACGGCGTAGATGTAAAAGGCAATAATTTACCCGATGAAATATGGGTAGAATTTAGAAACGTTAACGGCAATCTAGGTTGGGTGTGTGGAGAAGCTAAATGGATAGCTTTTGAGATGCCTGAAGTAGGTGGTTATATAAGGGTAGAGAGAGAGGAACTGCTTCATTGGTGTTTAAAGAACGTTGATTTTAACGCCTGCGTCCAGCTTAAAGCAGACGCTTACAGAAAAATATATCAAAGATTAGACAGGAAGGATAAGATTACCATGCTCGCTCTGCATGACTTAAAGGATCTAAAGAGCTATAAAATTATACAATATCTAGATACATACATTGATCCTAAGGATCTTACACGAAGGAAAATAGAGCTATCTTAGCAGCCCTTTTCAATAAAACAATTTAACAAACATGAAGTACAAAGCAGAGGATACTCCCTGGGGGGAGGTGGGATACGCAACCTATAAAAGAACATACTCACGCCCAATAGAAGGGGGAACGGAAGAGTGGGAAGATACAGTGGACCGCGTAATAAACGCGTGTAACGATCAGCTAGGTTGTAACTTCAATACATCTAATCAAAAGGAGATTAAAAGCTTCATGATGAACCTGAAGGGTACGGTAGCTGGTAGATTTTTATGGCAGTTAGGAACAAAGACGGTAGATAAGCTAGGCCTCCCTTCTTTACAGAATTGTGCGTTTACTGTAGTGGACGATCCTATCCGTCCGTTTACATGGGCATTTGAGATGCTTATGCTTGGAAGCGGTGTCGGATACAACATACAGAGAGAGCATGTATATCAGCTACCTAAGATAAAGAGCCGTGTTGACATAGAAAATGTTAACGATAACGGTGCTGACTTTATTGTACCTGACTCACGTGAAGGATGGACAGAGCTTTTACGCCGTGTGCTTGAGGCAAGCTTTGTTACAGGTGAGGGGTTTACATATGCTACACACCTTATAAGGCCAGCAGGCTCACCTATAAAAGGATTCGGAGGAACCGCCTCAGGTAGTCAAGATCTAATATGGGGTATGCAAGAAATCAACTCTATCTTAAACAAACGCTTTAATAAAAGGCTGAAACCCATTGATTGTCTGGATGTTATGAACATCATTGGTAAGATTGTAGTGGCTGGTAATGTACGCAGATCCGCACAAATAGCACTAGGGGATCACGATGATCTTGAGTATCTACGTGCTAAGCGTTGGGACTTAGGCGGTATACCTAACTGGAGAGCTATGTCAAATAACTCTGTTGTGTGTGACGATGTGGCAGATCTTCCTGAGGAGTTCTGGGACGGGTACAAAGGAAACGGTGAACCGTATGGATTGATTAACCTTGAGTCTTCAAGACGTATGGGTAGAACGGGCGAAACAGAATACCCTGATCCAGATGTGATGGGTTATAATCCATGCGCTGAACAATCGTTAGCGCCATACGAAACATGCTGTCTAGCAGAGATTTACCTACCTAACATTGAATCAGAGGTTGAACTAAAAAAGGTTGCTAAATATCTGTACCGTATTAACAAGCACAGTCTTGCTATTAAGTGTTCGGTCAAGGAAACAGAGGAGATTGTTCATAAGAACATGAGGATGGGGATCGGAGTGACTGGGTATTTACAGGCAACAAAGGAGCAAAGAAGTTGGCTAGAAAACTGCTATATTTACCTTCGTGAATATGACAAAGAATACTCCAGATCTACAGGATTACCCCCATCTATTAAACTTACTACAGTCAAACCATCTGGAACGCTCAGTTTACTTGCTGGCGTTACACCTGGAGCACACCCTGGATACTCCGAATATTACATTAGGAGAATTAGAATGTCTGCAGATAGCGAACTGGTCAACGTGTGCAGAAACAATGGGTTTGACATAGAATATGTAAGAAATTTTGATGGTACTGAGGATCATTCAACTGTAGTTGTAAGCTTCCCATGCAGCTTCCCTAAAGGAACCAAGTTTGCAAGTGATATGTCGGCGGTGGACCAATTAGAGGTTATAACGCGCTTACAGGCCGAATGGAGCGATAACTCCGTGTCGGTGACAGTTTACTATAGGAAAGAGGAATTGGATGCTATTAGAAGCTGGCTAGGTAGTCATTACCGTAACGTCAAATCTGTGTCATTCCTTTTGCATAACGAGCATGGTTTTGATCAAGCCCCGTTAGAAGAGATAGATAAGAAAACTTACAACAGCATGAAGAAGCGGTCTACCCCAATACAGTCTTTGAAAGACATAAAGATGGAGGATATAGAGATAAGCGACTGCGATAGCGGAGCATGTCCCGTACGATGAAACAATTCAATCAGTGTTGGATAACACAATTATACTACTTAAATAAAATACAATGAAAAACAATTTAGACATTATAGAAAAAATAGTAAAAAACGTTCACTGCATAGTGGGTATACCTATAGTAAACACAAGGAAGCAGCCACACGTTCAATTAAGAGCGGCTATAGCAATGGCCTTAACCCCCAGGTTTAATAGTTTAGAGATTTGCAAGGTTCTAAAAAGAGATAGAACCGCAGTCAATTATTATAAAAACACTCATGACGCAAACCTGCTATATTGGAAAGATTATGATAAATACTACAGCGTAGCTCAAAAGCAGACAGAGTCTGTATATGGGATAGAATCAGACAACTACGACCTTAAAATATTAGATAAGGAAATAGAGGTGCTGTTGGGTAGGCGCAAGAAACTAATAGAAGGTAAAGTCTAAATCTATTTCTTAGCCTTCTCTATAGTTCTACCCGCGAAGTATGCACCGAAGGCGGTCATCATAAGTATCTGTAGGAGATCTACGTAAGAGTCTTTAACAGTGAAAGGCAAGCCGTCGATAGAATCTGCAACCATCGTAAGCATGAACATAGACATCAGAGCAATAAGGGTAAGTGGTCGTATTAGCTTTGCAAGCTTTACGTCACTGCCCATGTCTGCTTTCCAACGTTCTGTTACGTTCTCCTGGAAGCGCACCTCTGCATCTATTACGCGCTGAGCCTCCTCGGAGTCAACACTATCATCCTTGTCTATCAGGTTTTTAACCACGCCTAGCGCACCACTATCTGGTAGTAAATCACCTACTACACCTAATACATTTGGTGCCTTGCTTGCTAACCAAGCTCCTAGCTTCGTGTCTTTAATTTTCTTTTTATCACTCATTATTTCTTGTTTTTTCGTAAATAGCGTTAAACTTCATTATTAAGCTACGTTCTTTATCCATAAGCTCTTGAATCCTTATGGATCTTTCAGCATAATTATCTATATCCCTAGCCTCTCTCTTCTTAGCTCTTAATACCTTTAGCTGTTTGTTTACCGCTTTTAAGGTGTTGTTTAAGGTTCCTAGGTCCTTGTATCTAGACATATCCTCAGAGCGGTCTTTCTTATATTCTCTTACAAGCTGAGTTATCTCAACCTCACTGTTTTTAAATTTTTCAAAGTCATAATACTTAGATGGTTCCCCGTACATCTTACGAAGCATAGGGACATCGTTAAATTCAACTTGAACCTTATCATCTACCGCAAGCTTAGTCCCCATTTTATATGTTGTCTCCCCTGCACGGGCTAAGAACTGTCCTGCACCACCTAAGTAGTAATCGAAGATGTGCCAAAACTTATCTGGGTTCATGTCTAAGTTTCCAGGTACATGCTTGGACCCCCCTGTTGTTTCATTCATCCACTCAAAAAACTCTTGAACCGCTTTAGGTGATCTGAACGACATAGATGACTCAGGTTTAGGCGATCCATATGGCGATTGAGCTGCGTACACAGGCCCTCCGAAGTATGTCTCGTTAGTCATGATTTCCACAAGAGGTTTTAATACTGTTGGGGTTGCTGACTTACCAAGCGAAGTAAACAAATCTTTTGACTGTCCGAAACTTACTGGCGAGAAGGCCCCCATAAATGAATTGGCTAAGAACATCATAGCTTCATCCACCTCCTTAACTCCCTCAGAAACTTCTACCGCCGCACTACCAAGGTTTGCAAACACATTGAATCCATAAGGCATAGGAACCTTAAGGTAGTTTTCCCCATCGAACATAAAGATAAGATTCCTCTCCTTTATATAGTCTGGGATTTTATCGTAATAAAGCGTTCCATCTTCATCGTCTTCAGACATCGCTCTACCAATCATAGTTAGCATAGCATTAAATACTACCAGTCCAGAAGCAATTTTCTGACCGTTGGTTCTACGCTTCATCCAGCTTTCCTTAATCCCATCAGGCCGAGCAGCTTTAGATCCCATTAAAGACTTACCTAATCTCATCGTACCCTGAATGGAAGCGTTGAAGAATAAATAAACAGCATTTAGAGCCTGTCCGTACTCTCCGCTCTTGTTAAAGTTTACGGTAATGTTCTTTGCAAGCTGAGCAGCTTTGCCTCGGCTCACACCATTTTCCCTTGCACCTATATAAGCCGCAAGCCTTATACTGTTTTCAAAGGCATCGTTAACACCCTCAATAGTATCAGCAAAATCCTTGGCTTTACCCAAGATGTTTTGAGCTGTTGAGGATTCCGTTGTTTCTTTTTCTATATCTGCGGCTATATCAGCTAAGTTTTTAGCGTATGCCCACCCTGTCTTACCTCCATCCTCTTGGAATTCAGTGTAATATTTCTCTATCATAGGGTCACCTGACTTTCCAGCGACACCCTTGACTAAAGTTTTTAATGATGGACCTACCATCTTGAGCATATCCTTTACAGCGCTAGTACCCAGTAGAGCACCGCCTTCAATATCAGACTCTGCCATAGCATTAAATATAGCTGCTTGTATATCTCTTGAGAAATTAGATATTACAAACTCAGGATTAAGCGTTGTAAATGAGCGTCTTAGCCAGTTGGCTGGAGCCCTTAGCAGTTTTACTAAAGCACTTGTTCTTGGGACGCTCATACCTTTTAGCGTTTCCGCGTAGCTTGAATCAGTAAACCTTATGTACTTCTGCTCACCGTTAATACGCACTGGAACAACATGGGCATCTCCATAAGAAGCGGTGTCTAATATTGTCCATACTTTGTTGTTAGGGTTTTCAGTTACAAGCTCATGTAAAGATTGTAAAGCTTCGTTTGTTCTACCCGCAATGTGTATGGATGCATTCTGAGATATTATCTGAGCTATTAAGTTGTCCGCCTGTGATTCACGCCCTTTGGCTTTTTTGTAGCTATCTCCTTGAATAGAAAGCCCAGCCCCTCCTGTTGGATATCTAGTGCTTCCAGAATCAGCTTCGTCTTTTGCTATACCCGCTAGAGGTACGTAATTCTTAAATTGTGCTTCAAATACATCAATAGTTTCTTGGCTCTCTAATCCAAACTTCACCATTGCATTCCTTGTGTCCTGTTGTATATCTCTTACAATATCTACAACCTTATCTAGGTTAGCTTTAGTTGATGGGTCTAATCCAGATATTATAACCTCCGCCTCAGCGTCTGTCATACCACTACCGTTTTCAACACCGTCACGCTCTAAGATTAATGCGTTGCGCTCCTTAGCATGCAGTGCATACAGGTAATCTGTAACTACCCCTTGAGTCAACCCCATCTCCTTCATCATAGTGGTCATCTCCTTCGTCTTATCTTCTAGCTTCTGGAGATCGTTAGCTGCTTTACCGTACATTCTCTCCTCCGCCATCTTAAAGTCTTGAGATTCTTTTACAGGGGCTCCTTTTGACGCCTCTATATCTTCTTGTATGAGCAGAACATCACGGTACTTATCCGCAAGCCTACGCAACCATTTCCCTTTCCACTCCTGGAACCACGTTTTCTCCCTTAGCTGAAACGGCCCGCTGTCCGTCTCTGCTTCGGTCATGCCTCCGCGAGATTCAAACTTACGAGACTCTTGTCCGACTGTTTCTTGTTTAGCAGTGTCTTGTACCGTATCGTTAGCTACACTCCACTGGGACGTCAACGCCCTGCCTTCAACTCTAGAGATAGCAGCGCGAGTAGATGCTTGTTTCATCTGTTCGTCTGGGCTAAGTTCAGATATGGGGACTAATACTTTTTTAGGTTTTTTACCGTCGGCCTCTTTTAGCCCCACAACTATATTACCTTCTTTAATCTCAGTTTTTACATCCATCTTAACTTTTAAGTCAGGGAATACTTCTGGAATGGTGAATAGTTCTTTTGCTATTTTAAGTTGTGGTTGTTCCTCTATAGTTCCGTCAGCAACTATAAGACCACCAAAAGCTGCCTTTTTATCAAATCTCTTAGTGAACCCCTCCCATCCTTGCTCTGTTTTCCTAAAAGGTATTTTTGTAAACGATGTAATTTCAGCAGTTTGTACATTTTCCCACGCAGGGTCATTTTCATTTTTATAAACCTCTTGCTTTTCAGAATCAGACAACATAGCTTTAGATAAAGCAGTCCTAAGCTTAAACGATCTGCTGTCTTTTGATGGTGTTAATATTTTTTTAATGATGTTTACATGTGCCTCTTCTAGGATTATGTCGTCGGCTAACGAAGTGGTTTCAAACAACTGTATAAGAGAAGATGCGTTTTCAGAGATAGCGCCATCCTCTATAAGATTTCTAAACTGAAGCCTAGTGCTTTTATATCTGCTGTTTTTTCCTATGTTAAGCATGTTTTGCAATGATTCTAGGCCAGCATATTTCTTTACTATTCTTTTAAAAACGCCTGGATTTCCAAGAGTAGATTCTTCACCCAACAAAGCCTCCATTGTTGCTATATACCCAATCTCCCCTACCTCCATACCCTCAAGTTCATTCTTTACCATTTTAGCTAAGTCGTTAAAAACTAACCTAGCTTCTTTTGCCCCCCTATGAGCTGTAATAACAGCAACATCTTTTCCGTCCAGATTAAACGTTTGATTCATAAGTGATCTTAATCCAGATCCCTTCATCGTTCTGTCGTATCCAAACAATCGGGACATAACTCCAGAAATCTCACCTAAATCTCCCGTACTGTCCGTAAGAACTTTAGCTAAACTCCCTTTCATTTCAAACTTCCTAGACTCTAACCCCCCCATATTAGGAACCGACTCCTCTCCAACAGCATCCCCGTCTTGAGCTTCGCTAAATGGAGTTAACCCACTCATGTTAAATATATCTGGGTTAGTGTCTTTGTCTATAGGTAGTCCACGGTTTCCAGCAAGAGTTTTAAGATCCTCAGTGGTTAGGTCTGAGTCAATAAGTGCCTGTATGTTTTTCTTTGCTATAGCTAAACTTTCTATCTGCTTGGACAAAGCATCCGCTCCTTCGTACCCAACTTCCTCAACGTTGATCGGTTGGAAATCCATCTCCTGAGTATATAGGTCAATTCTTTTATCGCTGCTTCTAAACAGGGTTGAAACCTCTTTTGTTAAGCTTCCCCACTGTACAGACAATTCATCCTCTAGTTTACTTTCCTGTTGTCTTAACCCCCCTTGAAACTCTTGGTAAGTTTTCACGTAAGGTACAGACATCTCCAAAACCTCTCTTGTATTCTTATCCCTCTTAGGAGAAGGCGGAGCAAGTGGGTATTTTATACCGTCTTTGATGTAGCTCATACCCTCCATTCTTCCTGCGGCAGCTCCGTTACCAGTAAGCTTAGCATATAGATTGTAAAAATGCCAGTAATCTTTAACCTTTATAGATTTTTCCCTTACGGAAACCGCGCTTGAAGTTCCCAATTTGTTTATTCTAAATACAGTCTGCGTAAAAAATATCTCCGCGTTGTCTAAGTTAGGGCGTGGGGCAAACTTCCTTGACTCCAAGCCAGCTTCCTTAGAGTCGGTGTAGTCTTCTGATCTAACTTCTACATCTGTTTCAACACCTTCCGTCGCTTGCTTAAACTTAGCCGCCATAGAAAAAAAAGAATCTTGGCTACTTATGTAGTTCCCTTTGTAACCACCGATCTTCATAATCCTGTTGAACTGTCGTATCAATCTATTGATAAACCCTTCTCCTTTTTGAGTTTTTGTGAAAGCATCTGAATTAGCAGCATAAGCGGTTAAAACGCTCATTATAGTTTCCTCCTGGATTTCGTTAATAGGCTTACCTTCATATAAGAAAGTATCGTTAATAAAAGCCTTTAGAATTGGATCGCTATTATATTCAGCTTCTTTTTCCTTCGAAACAAAGTTAAGACCAGCAATGCTTCCATCTTCGTTTCTTCTAGCCGAACTCACCCATTCTTTTGTGTCAACCGTCCCATCAGCGTTAAACATTATAAGCTTGTTCATCTGAGCTAACTCCTGGTAAACGCTCTTTCGTAGCTTGCTATCGGTACTCATAATCGTTCTGAACACGGCGTGTCCAAACTCCTCTTGCACGTCTGACTTTGTAGACTTAGGGGAAATGTGTATTGTCTTTGTTCCAGGAACATACATACCATAGGAATCAACACCCGTAGCTTTTTTGAAAGAGTCTAATGTTGTGTGCATCTGCACCTTCACCCCAAACCTGTCTAAAACTTTACCAAAAGCTTTCTTAAGTCTTTGCACCTGTAGAACAACCGTCAGGTTAATCTTTCCTTCTCCCTCTCCTATCCAGTCTGCACTTAGGTCAACGTTTTGTCCAGCCTCTATAGTTACTGAATTGTCTTCAAGGTCTGTAGTTTCTTCTTTACCCCCTCTTGCTGCAGAAATAACAGGCCCTTCTTTGCCTTTTTCCGTAGCTGCTACTAATTTTTTAGCTGCCTCTAACTTAGCTGTTCCCTGCTCATTAACAGCAGCTGCTCCCCCTGCCTCAGCTTGACGAGTAAGATTCTTTGCCTCTATATATGCATCAACTTCAGCCGTAGCTTCAGCTTTCGCTTCTACCGTACCCCCTTTTAACTCAGCTTTAAGGTTTATAGCCCTAGTCCTTTGAGCTTTAACTATTCTTTTATGTGCTGTTGCGTTGTCAGGATCCGAAGAGGTCAACCCTAAGTATTTATCTAAAGAGGTTAAGGCGCTTGTAAGTTTTTTCTGAGATTTAGATTCTTCCGCTACCTCAGAGGTATCACTATCATTATTAATCTGCTCAGCATTAGCTTCAGGCGTCGCATCTTTTGCAGCCTTTTGTTCTGGGGTTACATCTTTAGCCACGGCTACCACGTCCTCCCCTTTAGAGTCTGCGGCTGTTACTGTGTTTACTACAGGCTCTCTGTCTGAAGCGGTCTCTTCTATTTCTTTTTTAAGTTCAAACTTTTGTTCGAATTGCTTTTCTAAAATCCTTGCCGTGTCCGTATCGTTATTGTCTTTAGCTATATCAATCTCAGCCTTTAAGGTTGCCATCTCTCTAGCTAAACTTCCCACCGCTTGCTTCTCTGTATCCGTAAGCTTATCAAATTCAACCTGGCTTTCAGAGTCTAAAGAAGCTACGTTATCAAGCTTTGATTTTCTTCTAGCTTTTAATATCTCCCTTTGTGCTGGGTCCTCTACAACAAGAAGTTGTTCGTCAATATTACTCAGATCGTTTAGTAGACTTACCTTTAAGTTGCTAACCTTTGAATGGGAATAACTTCTTGAAGCCGCCCCGATGCCCGCCATAGGCCCAGACCCTAATAAACCGCCTAACCCCGCATCTTCAATAGCGAGCCAATCAATAGGCTTCACCTCCCTTCCGTTTGACCACTCTATTAAGTTCCTTGTGCTTTGATCTATAGTTTCAATCATAGCCTCTTCTAGCCACTCACTTCCTGCATCTTTAGCTCCTTGAAACCAAATTTGCTTTTGATTAAGACCCTTAAGAGCATCTAGGGTTGCCTTGTTTATACCCTCTCTTCCTCCAGCTTTTGTTAGCCAAGCCCTTGTTGCTGTAGCTCCTGCGGCTTCAGCCCCTGAAAAGACATATGTTAAAGCTCCCTCCGCTACACCCACTACCGTTGATAGAAACAATTTATCTCCTTCAGACATGTCTGGTCTGTCCCATACGGATTGATAAGTTGAAGCTGCGCTTCTCCCCCCAAACAAAACAGAAGGCCCTACCTTTAAAATTGTTCCCGCTCTTCCTCCCGCTTGTCTAAAAGCTTTTTTACCAGCCGCTTTAGCTTCTCTACGTAGATTTTTTGTAATAGCTGATTTTACAGCGCTACCTATAACTGCTTGTGAGGCCTTTTTAGAAGCTTGCAAGGCTGCAGAACGAAGAACAGTTCCTGTACCTATCGTTGAAACCGCAAACACTACATCAGGTAACAACCCCCCTATAAAATCTAATGTCTTTAACATAGACTGACCTACAGAAACATCGTCAGCCCTCCACGACTCACCAAGACCCATGCCTTGAACGTTCTCATCAATACCCATTTGGTCGCGTTTCGTCTTTGCTTTCTCCTCCATTACCTCGTCCACATAACCTGCAGCTCTAAACTTTGCTTCGGCCTCCATTTCGTTGCCAGAGAGCCTTTCTAAAACACCCCCAAGATTTAATCCCATACTCGCAAAATTCCCAACCATAGATTGTATGCCAACGGTTCTTTGCTCAAGCCAGCTCATCTGCCTGCCTCCAATATCTTTAGCTCTTTCGCTAATCTTGTAAGCTTCTGTTGTCATAGATAGCCCTTCATCAAGATCGTATGACTCAAGTATAGCTTGCCTCATGTCTAAGTCGCTCTCTGGATTAAGGTCGTAGTCTATACCCAGATTCTCATAAGCTCCTTTAAGCTCTGTCATATGCACAACAGCGTCGTTCTTGTACTTTTCTTTTTGACCTTGACCCCAAGTTAATAGCTCGGCCTTTAAAGTTTCATCGTCTTTACCTCTATAAGAATCAGCAAAGTAGTCAGAAACTGTTTCAATACCCCCACCTATAAACCCTGTCTCTTTCTTTAAGCCCTCAGGAACCTCAGCCCCCATAGATTCTAGAGCCTCAAACATCTCCTTAGCTGTGGCCATATCCCCGTCTGCTAAACTTTCTAAAAGCTCGTCCGAATAAAACTGCATGCTAGCGTCGTTAGCTAAAGATGCGTTTACTCCTGCTAGACGGATCATTTCTGGAGAGTCTATCCCTTCTACCCCGTCGTAATAGTTCGTATACCCGCTAAATCTAGGGTCACCCTCTATAGCTGCGTATTCTGCCGCTAGTTCAGGTGAAGCAACCGCCTCCTTAAGCTCGCTCCCATCCAATCCAGGCTCTGAGAACCCCCCATCGAGTTCGGACGGCGAAACTTTTTTTTTTAATCTAAGGTCTTTAAGAGCCTGTTGGCGTTTTTCTGTGTTTCTTTTGTTTTCCTCAAACTCAGCCTTATACTTTTCGCTTTCAAGCCTTCTTTCCGCTTGCTCTATCTCATACTTAGAAGATATAATGCTTGCAGCCTCTTGAGGTGAACGCCCTTCCTCGCTACCCATAATAGAAACAATATCGTTTGCAGAAAGCCCTAGCTCAGTGTAAGTGTCTATATCTCTAAAATCCTTATCTCTCTGAAGTGCAGCCTCAGAAAACATAACGTTAGGATCACTAGGATCGAATTGAGTATCATTCAAATCCTCCATAGGTATAGGGGCGTTAGCCTCTGTCTCTGAAGAAGCGGTCAGTTGTGTTGGGTCTGTTGGGTCAAATCCGTTTGCCATATTAAGCTAATGTTTTAATATAATTTTCAACGGCGGTAGCCGCCTTTTTAACTCTTCTTAGATTGCTTTCTTTTACCTTATCTTCTTTTATCTTTTTAGATAAACTTTCTTCCGAGCCATAATAGTTTTCGTAGTTATTTAAAACAGCTTCCCAATCGGACTTGCTATTTGAAGCTAAAGCTTTTTTAATGGATTTTAAAGTTGTTGGCCCAGGAGTCATAAACTGTACATCAGCAATATACGATTGTAAATCATCAGGCAATGAAGAAAATTTATCTTCACCTCCTACGGCTTTGTAAAGGCTAGGTAAAACTATATCTAAATGCCTAGCAGAAATTTCATTTAATTGCTGTTGAGTGAGTCCCATTGATTCGTTTGTAAGTAAGCCTTTAGCCTGAACTTCAGCTAAAGCCTGTTGAGCATCTTTCCCTACTTTCCCTTTAATTGTATTAAGAGCTTGAACATCTTGTGGGGTTAAGTAGTTAGATAAAATTTCAATTTTTCCATCCGCACCCCCTGCTTCTATTCCAAGATCTAATCCCGCGATAGTCACACCACTATTAAGCGAATCAGGAACGTTTATTTGAAGCTCAGGAGTATAACCCTCATTAGCCGATATCGTTGTGTTTACAATATTAGCGGCTGCTTCTGAAATTTCATATTCTGGCGTTTCACTCTCCTGCTCTACAGCGTCTGGATTTCCAGTAGTCTCAAGAGCTTTTAACCTTTCTACTTCTTTTAAACGTAATTCCTCTTGTAAGAGGCGGTTCCTGGTAGCCGTTTCTCTATCCGCTTGCTGTTTAGCTAACTCAGCGTCCAGCTCTGCTTTTCTTTCTGGAGTTGACTCCACAATAGGTTTGCTCCCAACTTCTGATTTTGGTGCTTTATCCGCTTCAAATTTTAATCTCTTTCTTTTGTGCTCCGCTGGCTCGGTGTAAAACTGTTTATCTCCAGGTCCTAGTTGAGCCCAGAAAGCTTCGTAGCCTTTTACGGGGTCTCCAAACGAATCCTCTCCTTCCATTTCATTGTAACCATATCCAGGCTCTCCAAACGCTACATACCCATCATCTCCTTCGACAAGACCTACTTGTCCATCACCATCAAAATCACCCTCTGTCGGAACCCGATCCTGGTTGTTAAACTTCATTCGGATGATGTTAGAGGTGTGCTCAGCCACTGTAACGCCTGGAGCATTAGGGTCATTCAACATTTCTTTGTTGTCTAAATCTTTAAGTAGCTGATTTTTTTCTGCCTCGGTAACACCTTTAATACCTGTTACACCAGCATTTTCTGCTTCTTTTCTAGCTTTATCAACCTGCACCTTAGCTGCTTCTGGAGACATTCCGTCTTCTAAAAATTTCCTCAGGAATGAACCACCGTCAAACCCACTAAGCATACTACGAGCGTTATCTATCTGCGGCTGTAAAGCAATTTCTCTTTGCTGTAAATCATAAGCTTCTTCTCCGCCAGCGTCAACTATAGCTTGAGCTTCTTCTGGGGTTTTACCTTCGGCTTTCAGTGCTTTTATTTTAGCCGCCTTTTCATCTTGAGCTGCTTGCAATTGTTCTTTTCGAGCTTTATTCATGTTGATCCACTCCCCATGTTGATCAACAAGAATGCGAGGGTCTTGCAACCTAAGGCTGTCGTAAATCTCTCTACCTAATCCTCCAGCTTCAGGACTTATAACTAACTCTCTCGGTGTTTTTACTGTTGTCTCCTCACCTGTAATGTCATCAACCGTTGTTGTAGTCTCCGTTATCGTAGCTATTCTTTCTCCGTCTCCATTAATTCCTACTGCAGTTATGGAATAATCTCCAAAAAGACTTCCTTCTTGAACGACTGGATCTTTAAGCACCCTTAATTGATATTCTCCCCCGACGTTACCAACATCTCCTTGCCCTAAGTCTCTATTTTGAATGCTTGCGTAAGGTGAATCCTCTGATCCTAGACCAGAAGTCCCTGACCTTGTTTTTGCTTGAGTTGACTGAGCTGCAACATCAAAGCTTCTGTCTGCGTATATCTTCTCCGCGTCTCTTCTAACTCCTGGTATAAGCTTAATTAAATCCTCATTATCAAACTCACCATTTATAAAAGCTTGTTGTAATTCTTTGTCGTCGCTAGGAAACTTACCCTCTCTCACTAAGTCGATAAGTAAAGTTTCTCTAAATTCACTTTGACCCGCGCTTGAAAACTTATCATCAAAAAGCTTAGATACAGCTATGTCGTGAACCTCTCTAAGAGGTTTACCCTCAACTCCTTCTAGGCTTTCGTTTATCCTGTTTAAAGTTGCAACATACTTTTCACCTTGCACCATATCCAACGTCGTGGCTGCAGGAACCTCTACCGTATTCCCCCTAAAGCTTTCTGGGTTAGCATAAGCGTTCATCTTAAACAAGCTCACTGGAGCCGCAGATCTATCCACTTCACCATCTACAACAGGATACCCCATAGGGTGTCCGTTTTCATCAAACATGGTCTTACCGTTGGCTGTTCTAGCCGTCTCAAAGTAATTGTTATGGTTAGCTACCGACTCATCATAAGAAGAGGGGTTATTGTTTGACATTAAGTTAGTCCCAAGTTCACCACCTTCTCTAGCTACCCCACCTGCAGTATAAGCGTCGTTATAAAGAGCTTCTCTAGCTGTTTTAACATCCCCAGCTCCGTGCGCTTTAAACCCGTTATATATGCTATTGATTTTCATCAATTGCTTTTTAAAATTTACGGGATCGTATTGAGCATCCTCATATTCCCCTGTGCCAGATATATATGATTGTACGTCAGCAACCGCCTCCTCAAATATAGCTCGTTGTTGATCGCCCTCTATGCTTGCAGCATCAAAGCCTGACAGAGTGTTTATGTCTTTTCTACGTAAGTTGTCTTGGTTTGATTTCCTAGCCTGTTCTGCAGAGAGAGCTGCTTGTCTCTGTGAAGCGAGCTTAAATAAGGAATCTCCGAATCCTGGTTGTCCGTTTGCCATTATGCTTGAAATCTTTCTTCGTCTATAATTTCATCCTTAAAGACTTTATTTAATTCTTTTGGTCCTTTCTTGGCTGCAGCTATAAGTTGTTCCATTAGCCAGTCGGGTATAATAGTTTCTTTTCCTGTAACCTCTATCTGGTTTCCTTCTTCGTCTACAGCTGGTGAGCCGTCTTTGTTTGTTACCATCATAGGGTTTTCAGAATGATCTGATGCCCCTTGTGTTGTTTGTAAATTACCCCCATCCTCGTACTTCATCTTCATCCCAGATCTAGCAGAAGCGGTTGGTAATGGGTTCATTAGAGCTTCAAGACCTAAACCAAGGTCTCCTGCCTGGCTTGCTATATCAGCCCCACCTTTCCAGTAATCAATAGGCAGTCCCGCCTGGGTTGCTATTTCGTCAAATTTCATTCTCCTCCGCTTAGCCGACTCGTCTGCAGATAACTTTTGCCGACCGTATTGTCCTAGCTGTGCAGTAAGCTGCTGCGTGTCTTGCTTCTGCTGATTCTGAACAATTTTAGAAGCTTGTGCTGGATCCACCCCTTGGTCTAGCAATTCCGCCAATGTTGACGCCCTATCCTCTGAATCACCGCGAGCGCTTAACGTTGCTAAGTTAACTGCTGACGGGTCTACTTCTGTAGCCTCACCAGACAATCTAGCTAAATCTTTATACGCGTCGACTGTTTCTTTTTGTCTTTCTCCTGCTTTAGCTAAGCTCATTATCTCACCTAACACAGAAGTTCCTTTTGCACCCACCCCAATCTTACCCGCCGTACCAAGTTCCCAAGACGTTTCATCAGGGTCAGTAAGGTCTTGTAAAAACGATTTACCGTCTTCTGAGTCAATAAACGTAGCGGCTTCATCATAAGAAATGGTTTTACCTTTCTCAGCGCCCTGCTTTATGTAGGCTTGTATTCCTTTTTCTCTTTCTTCTGGTGTCATGGTTGCAAATTTAAGGTATTTTTAGCTACTATGGTCAAGCCTAGTGCGTTCATAGTTCAAATTTAGTATATCTAGCTCGAAATCTTCCGTTCCTGACGTACCAAATTCCAACTCTATATCCGCATACTGCCCTTTTGGGTCGCCTCCGTTAACGGAATTGGGTGTACGGACGTATGCATAGTTTAATGTTCCTGCCTCTGCTTCTGTGTTTAAAAGTACTACAGCCGTGTTTATAAAATCAACCTCGCTTTGCACGATCAAACCATTGGGTAGCTTTGCGTTTAATTCGCTATTAGACTCGCTATTAGGTTGGTGAAAATCGGATGTGCTTTCGTTACCTATGTGTACATCAAAGAGATTTGAGCTTAAGTTAAAGCCGTTGATGAAGTCTATTTTAAGAAGATATAAAGACGAATCATAAGAAAACCCATACTTAGTTTGCCCCGTATCAGCCCCTGTAAAAATTTGCTCAGCACCAGTTACTACACCCGCTAACTTTAAGTTACTCCCCGTAGTCTTTGGGTTGCGTCCTAGATTAGCGTAAAGGATACCGCCTTTTTCAGATAGCTTACCCACTGCAGCATCCCGCGCTTGGGATTTCTGTGAGGAGTTGTTGGCCAGGAACTTGCTTACCCCTCCTTTAAGGTTCTCTGTACCTTCTAGGGATAAGCTTTTATATATCTTATTGGCTGATAAGTCTTTATTGAAAGAGGCTTTTAGAGATGAACGATGCTGGACGTTATAGAAGTTGTTTATAGTAGCCCCCTTAACATCATGTAACCATGCTAATTCATCAGCGGTGTTGTTTTCCCTGCCTGTAAGCATATTTCTGTCTAGGTAAGCATAGTTTGTTGGGGTAAAGCTATATCTAGTTTTCCACACCTTCAAAGCGTTATCGAATGCTATTGTTTTAGAGTTTGATGTCATATTATGTTAGTTTAGACCGTCGATGTCGGGAGCTGTTCTCCCAAAATTTTCTAAGAAAATCAGCAAGTCTTGCGCTGTAACCGTTCCATCATCGTTTAAGTCAGAAATCAGATCATCACCTGTAGACCCATACTGTCCAAGAAAAATTAGAAGATCTGGAATATCGACATAACCATTACCGCTGAAATCTCCAACAAGCACGAAATCTCCAGCTATGTTTATAGTTATGTTTCCCTGGTAATTATAATCCGAACCCTCCATTACATCAGTAGATCCAGTAGAAAAATCAAGAGTATACCCATAATTAATTGAATCTCCACTCACAAATACATCTGGGTTATATCCAATATTAAATATCAAATCCACTTCGGTCCCAGCCGCTACGTCTATATAGTGTAGGGATTGCGTCCCACCCCCGCTATTCTCCCAAGTATAAACCTGGCCATCACCATACTGTATACCTCCTCCAATTAAGATGTCTTCGTAAAACTGTTGCGAAAAGCCATTGATACTAAAACTTCCATCTACGTTACCTTGATTCTTAACGGTTATAGTATATTGAGCGGCGTTAAAATCAGACGATAACCCATCAATTGAAAGATCAGAAGGTGAGAGCGTACTGGTGCCTATTGGCTGCGTAACAGCAAAGCTTACCACGAAGTCAGACCCTGTTGCTAAGCTATCTTCACCCCCCTCTATAACAACAGATACAGGGAAGGTGACATCCGTAGCATTAGTAAACGATATAGTAACTAAAGCGCTAGCTTCATAAAAAGTGGCCCCCGTATCACTATTGACGATTGCAAACGATTCGTCTATTGTTTCTGGGGCTACAATGTTTAGAGTTAGTAATGAACTTGAAGAGGGAGATATAACCGCATCACCTGGTGTAACTGTAATATAAGGGCTTGCATTAAAACCAGCCCCCAAATCTGTAACCGCGACACCGTTAACTACCGCCGTTGTGGTTGAGGATAAATTGGTGAGGGTAAGGTATTCCTGATGCGTTGCGTTCCCTCCAACTTGAAAATTATTTGCTGTGTTGTTTGGGTTTACGTAAAAACCTTCAAGGGGGGTAACCAATACAGCTGCGTTGTCGTCAGGTATCTCTATATCGGGTAGATCATCGTTTCCGTCGCCAGCTAATTCTAATCCTGAAATAGCCTCCTCTACTACTTCTCCGAGTCCTGGAGCAACATATACGGTTTCTCCAGTAGTAACAAGGCTTGGGAGATTACCTATAGTTATAAGAAACTCGTCCTTAAGTGGGTCGTACCCCCCAGGCATATATATCTTACCCCCGTTGGCCGCCTGCGTTTCTTTCGCCTCCTCAAATATCCTAAAGAAATATGACTTAAGGCCTAAATTAGATATAACCGAAATACCTTGAGCGGTAAGTCGGTACACTTCACTTTTAGCTTTACTGGCGAAATAGGTAGCCGCGTCAGTTTTTACTACGGACTCAGGGTTATTATCACACCCATACTCCCCAGCAAAAAAGGCTTGAACCCCAATAACTCGGTCTGTTGTAATAAGGCTCTTTGATCCAGCAGCGTCAGAGATAATATTTCTTTCTACGGGTAACGAGCTAGACTTATTCTCCTGTATACACAGCAGGGAGTCGTAATTGTTCTGAAGGTAATTTATCCTGCCGTACTCATTTGGTAAATCCTTAAAGTTTGAGGCGGTCCCATTGAATGAGGTAAATTTAATATTCTTCTTAGAGAAATTATGCTTGTCGGAATATATAATAGAGGACCGCTTCCTTACCTGTTGCTCATCAGGGCGTATAGCCTTTGGTTTACCCACAGACAGCACGTTGTTACCCGCAAAAGCATCACTAAAAGTCATAGCCTCTACGTAGTAGTCCCTAAACCTAGGGGAGTTATCTCCTTCGTCATTACCTCTTTGGATAAGGTTTTTAAACATCCCAAAAGATTCAAGGTTATTCCCCTCGGAGTCCTGTTCTAAATCTCCGAATTCAGGTATGGCTAAAGCTCCGCGCCTAAACCACACGTCCCCCTTGGTCATTTTTATAAAATTAGTCTTATGGTATGGGACTCCTTCGTTATTTCTACCCACGTCATAAACCTTTCCTGTTTCATAGAAAAGGCGCTCTTCTTCTTCTAAGCTTTTCGAGGGGGAGTATATTTCCACCACACACACGTCGTTCCAGTTGTGAGACGTTGTCTCCGCTTCGTTTTCCGCTTCTTTTACGTTAGAGTAATTAAAGCCTTCCGCCCTTGGGTTATTTCTCAGCACAAGGAACTGCCCTGTTCTGAAATCCGCCACGACGTTATTATCATCGTCTTTTTCAAAAGCTTTGCGGAAGATGTTTTCTTCGGGGTTGTTGGTTACCGTTTCCACTCCTAATATATCGAACTCATAATCATGTGGCCACACACGATTGTCCGTTGATGTATAGTACGATAAAACACGCAGCTTGTCCCCTTCTTTATACGTGTATAATTCTTTTCTACCTAGTGGCGAAACCGCCCCAAAAGCCTCAGCATACGAAACATCCTTATTATTCTGTAAGTAGTTTAGCGATACGTAAATGTTCGTGCTTGGTGGATCCTCTCCCTCATCCTCTCCAACGGTGTTTAAGTTTAAGTTGGCTATACAAGCCCCACCCGTTGTATATTGTATGAAGTTCCCTTTTGTTGTATTCCCCCCATATACGACTTGATAGTTGTGCGCCCAAGCAGGCGGATCGTTTTCTAAAGTTATTTCTACGCTAACGCGACCCTTATCGGCCCTCTCATCATTTGAGTACCCCTTTACATAGACCCCCTCGGAATTTGATACGTCGTCGTTTACAGTTGTGAACTTAATAGGGTTTACGTTTCCGCTTCGACCCCTTTCGTCATAGTACACTAACCCAAAGGAATGTGTAGCTCTGGTTTTAAAGGATCTACCCCCCGCTCTCTCCTCTGATGCGTCGATAATCCTAGCCTCTAATTCTGAAGCGGTTATCTCCGAATCGTCAAGTTTAGCCGAAACAAATAAATCTTTATCGGCGTCAACAGCGTTGTTATAAAACGACGAATTAGCCTCACTATACCCCAAGTATCTTGCCTCATGCTCCCACGCCGAAGTAAGAGTATCATCAAAGAATTGATTTATAAGTAAAGTTGCGGGCTCGTCGGTTGGTTGGAAATTATGTATATGACCTTTATTGTTAGAACCGTACACAGATTGATAATACAGCCCACCAAGGTATGGCAACATAGGTCCCTGACCATAAGCTTTCCACAGATTATTAAAAAGCATAGGACTGAGTTGTAACCTCTCCCCTTGTTTTGCTTTAGTTGGTATAAAATAACCCCTTGGGGCTAACCTTCCTGAAAACACCATCTCTCCACTTACACTACCTATAGTGTAAGCGCTCTCTGCTGCTCCTAAGCCGCTCCTTGTGTTTTCCCCACCGTGGAAATACCCACCAGGTCCAATAGCCCCATCTACAATAGACACGCCGTTACCAGCTTCAAGAGCTTCCTTGCCTCCAGCATAAAAATCAGTTTCTATAACCCCGTCTAAGTACCCAACCACTCGGAGTCTACCTAGCTTGTCTCTCGTTATTATATCCTGGCCGTTAGCGTTAAAAGCGGCCCGACTTACAAGCTTTAAATAAGATTGCAAGTACCATTGCTCAAATTCATTCCCGCAACCGCTTTCGCCAAAATTGTTTGCACCACCAGCACCTCCTTTAGATCGCACTTGGTACATTGAGCTGTTTAAAAACCCTTCATCAATAGAGTCGTAAGCATCAAGTCTCACTATAGCTGCGTTTTTACCTATGCCAGGTTCGCTCCCGCCATTTGCTTGTGCAGGGTTTGGAGAGCCAGGGCCTAAATTAGCTTCAGATGAACCGTTCATATATCTAGGGAAGTCTGTGGGGATAGGAGTAAATATCTTAGGGTTAAATTCACCTAGCAGTACATATTCTTTTGAGTACACATACCACGAATCTATAATTAAAGAATCTAAACTCCAGTATGTGGCATCTCTAACCCCATAATTCTTATTGTCGTCTCCGCTCTCTACAATACCGCACCCGTTTGCTCTAGCTTCATACGCATCATCTTTCCATGCTTCAGCATCTATAAATGGTATCGCGGTTAGTAATTCTAAACCACTTAAATTACGCAAGTCAAGCTCTAAAAATCCGCTACCTATATCGTTTAATGCGAACTCAACTTTTGCTTTATTCGCTATAAAATACCCGCACGGAGACTGGTGCCTCACGTCGTCTAAGCTTGCGCTTTCATTTATAACATCATAGTTCCCAACGGAACAAATAAGATATTTTCTATCGTCGCCACCCGTGTCGCCACCCGAAGCAACAGGAATTCTATAAGGGGTAGAGATAGCCTCCTCTGTGGATGTTTCTATATTACCGCCAGCTAATGCTTCGTTTATAAAATATGTTGGATTGGATTTAGATGACAATAACGCTAACCCGTTAGCCTCGTAAGGATACTCCACATCCCCTGAAAGAGCCGCAACAAGAGCGTTTTTAATTGTTGTTTGTGCAGCCGTTAAACCATCCCCCGATTCTATATCACCTAAAACTTTAAGCCTAGCGCTAAAATGTAGATTATGACCCCTGAGTATAAAAGGGTTGGCGGCTGAAGTACCAAAAACACATCTTGGGTTATTGACTGTGAGATCCGCTTGGGTGGTCCCAGGAGTGTTCCATCTTAACTCAGGCTCTCCATTGTCGTTTACAGCGCCAATCCCTGTATTTCTCCCCCACATGTTGTCCATATGTTGTATGTCAGAGTAGCTTGAGCAAGTGCTTGCTAGATTAGCCCCTTCCCCCCAAACTTCTGGGGCTCTTACCGTTGTGGTTCCGCTAACTTGGTCATCTCCATCCAATAAGGATAAATGCCTAGACCCGTGGAAACTTTGGTGGGAGTTATATATATGAAAATTTCGGTTGGGCCTTACAAACAATTCAAAGTTTATGTAACTACCCGCACCTATAGCGTCTGGGATGTTTGATGTGTCTATATAATACCCAGCTCTTTTGTTTTGTTGGCCACTAGCACTTGCCTCCCCGCTTGGTTTTATCGTAGGGGTTACCTTTATGTCAAGAGTAGAAAAATCATCGGGTCTCTCATGGTAAACTATAGTGGCTTTAGCCTCTACCTTTACGTTATCGTACCCTTCTACGTAATTCCCGTAAGTTAGTCTGTCTGACACAACCGCTTGAGCTTGAGCCTTTTGAGGTAGATTATCAAATGGTTTTATTGCATCTGTTTGGGAAAACCCACCAAAAATACGCCTGTTGTAAAAGTCATAAATTAAATCATTCTGTGGAGCCTCCACTTCTTCTACAACCTTCCACGCCCCTCTGTTTCCTACGCGGGCTAAAATTCTAATTTCTTTTACTTCTTTGGATCGTAGGGTGTTTTGATTTACCGCGTCATATACTATAGCTTGTCGTATACGAAGCTTACACTTGTTGTTGCTTGATAAATAAGCATCAGTCGAGGAGCCTTGAGTATAGTAAGCTGGCGGAACCGCTATATCTGAAAATGTAGATAAAGCGCTTTCTTCTCCACCTTTGTATAGGTGCTGGTATGCAAACTGAAAACCTGGTAACCCTTCAAATGCTGATGTAGGGTCGTTAATGTCGTTCTCAAACACCGCCTCTATTGGGTGAATTGGTGTTTTTGGGCAAGCCGTAATAAAATCCTTTACATCAATAGCCGTATAATCCAATAAGCTTTCTGTTAAGGCTCTGAGCGGGTGTAGTTTACGAGGTTCGTTTACGTTGTCCGTAAAATAAAGTACAGGCTGTGACTCGTATTGTTTATCCTCATAATCAAAAGGTCTAGAGAGACGAACAATATCCGCTTTTATAAATCCGTTTGAAGGGAATTTAAATTGAGTGCTTGTGTATATTTTCCTGTAAGACGTTGAAGCGGTTCCTTCTGGTAAATATCCTGTGGGGTCGTATGCATACACGCCCTGAAAAGCAGCCGCCTGATGGTAAACAAAGAAATAAACTACGTCGTTTTCGTGATCCGTAACAGATCCTAGGATTCTTGATTTCCCACCTTCTGAACCACCAACAATCTCATCAACTCCAGAAGTATGCACTTCAAGGGGGATATTCCCCCTCGTTGGTTTTAAAACCCCTGCATTACCCGTAGCATCATTGCCTGCCGTTGTGTCACCCTCCGAACGAAAGTCATTAGAAGACACCAAGTTAAGAGCGTCCTGCATCTCATCTGGCTTCCTTTGCCTAGAATCAGAAGAAGCATTAAGTTTTCTTGGTCTTATTTTATCAATCATTAGTACTTCGGAGCTAACATAAAGTTTTTACGTATCGTCTTTAGAGCTTCAGTCTTAGAGAAATTACTTAGTCTAGCCTTAGCCTTTCTTCTTTCGTTGTAATATTCCGACCTTGCCCTAGACTTTTCGTTAGCGGGTACTGTTGATTTTCTTTCACATAATTTGTAATACATGTAAGAGCGTAACGCCTCTTCCGCATAAACGTGTATAACGGGGTTTGTAGAGCGCGCTTCGTCAGCGACGTACTCTATCACCACTTCGTTCACTCCGCTCGCTGTATCGACCTCTAAACGGTTCTGATCGAGGTTTAAACGATACTCCCCTTGCATGTGACCGCCTCCCGTTCCATATAATCGGCCTAACCCACCCTGGTATGCGTAGTTTTCAAAAATATAGAAGTCATATTCGTCAGCGGAAGTAGAGGAGCCAGTGGTTGTACTTTTGCTATCCTCTCTATTAAGCACTAAATTGTTATCGTTATTCAAAGGCCCTGATTGACTGTCAGCGGTGGAAGTAGTGTCTGCGTCAACCACGCCATCCCCATCAGTATCCACTTGTGTTACGCGTCGTGAAAAATTAAGATTTTTATTCTGCCCTAAGACGCGGAGTATACCATCCGCCCCAACTGTCCCCACTTTAACTAAATCCACAAAGTCATCTGGTAGAGCAACAGTGTTGTTGGTCGTATCCACGTCTACTTTTAAGGATTTGATCCTAGAAGTTACGTCAAAACCAAACTCACGTATACCCCTCAAAGCTAAATTCCTCATTACGGAATCTGTGGGGGAGTTAACGTAATCATCCGCATCCAGTGTAATAACATAGTCGTCCAGCACCTGTCGTAGAGGAACATAGTTCATGCCTAATTCAGAAATGTCAGAATACGCCATTATGAAGCGGTTTTAGTTGTTAAGAACTCGTCGCGTAAACCTATACCTATAAGGTTAGCCATTGCCGTTACGAGTGGGTTTTTATAATGTTCAGGTAGCTCAAAATCCCTACAACCCGATGGTTGAGGTATGTCTATCTGGCTGTTGTCGATTTCTATAGACGAAACAGCGTAAGTTGGTAAATTAGTCTTGTCTGTATCCCCTGCGTCCGATACATCCTCCTGAGTGACTACGTACTTTGATCTTGGCTGTCTATAGTAAGTGAGCAAAATAGTAGTTAAATTGCTAGGGAAAAGTTCTATGTTCTTACCAACTAGGGCTACAGGGAATTCAGCCGTAGGGGTTGAAAGATTACTCTTTAAAATCCTGTCTATTTTTTCAGAATTATACAATAACTCTGCGGAAGTCCTGTTTGTATCATCAAGTGATATGGATATAATCTTAGATAAATCTGAAGGCTTCTTGAAAATAGCCGCGTCTGGCTCTATAAATTCATCACCCTCAACCCCCGAAAGAGAAAAAGAGTCTTCCACCCGCACCTTTTCCACAAAGTACGCGAGGTCCTCCTCTATTTGCTTGTATAGGGATTTATCGCGTGTAGGGTCTATGCCCTTGCGCCTAGCGTTAAGCGTTTCAGGTAAAGCTGTAAACATAGAGTTAAATATCTCCTGCTGCGCTAACCCCGCAAAAGAGTTAAAGACAGCGGGGGTAACAAAACCCTTCTGGTCTTTATTGCAGTAATCACGTAGATTATTGTATACTTCTATTACGCTTATCATATAGCAAATATACAAAAAGAAAAAGCCGCCTAAATGGGCGGCTCTCTCTCATCATGAGCATTGACGTTTAAGCTAATTTATCAAGTCTTTCCTCTAGGGTTGACAAGACTGCCGCTCCTTTTTCAGTGAGGCAAAATCTAACCATCACATCCATAGAATCCTGTCCTGCAGGAACCGAAAGGATTAGACTGTTGGTATCGAACCAGTAACACCCGTCGCTTTTAAGGTTAACGAGTTGGTAGTCTTTGGCTTGCTGAATAGTAGATCTCACTTGAACCTGTGGGGAATCAAAGGACTGGATAAACTCTTGAGTCTTTTTCTTCGCTATGTTTAACAAGTTGTATCTAATTTCAGTAACCGCAGTGTTTATGTTTACCCCAAAGTATAATGCAATGGGAAGCAGTTCATTTATATCCTTATCTCGGACCATAGTAACCGCTTCAGAAAGAAGAAACTCCTTTTCTAGTTCTATTTTAGCATCCTTCTTTTTATCAATCTGCTTAAAAATCTTCCCACCATTATTTATATTCATAGGGTGGAGGTCCATAAACTTGCGTAAATTAGGCTTATCCTTAGGTACGAAAAGTTTCCCCTCTCTAAAAGCCACGGTTTCTTTACGTGCGTTATCTCCTTGTTCGTCAGCCCAGATAGACGGTTCGTTAGGACAGTAGCGCATCTCTCGCACCGTGTCTAAATCACTATCATATACGGTAATTCCCTTTTGCGGGAGCATATACACGATCCCCGCGTTCTTAGGGATTTCATATTCCGCATGGTAAAGAACTTCCTCTTTACGTTTTACATTACGCTTAGCTTTCTTTAAAGGCTCAGGCTTAGCTGGCGCCTCCATAGTTGGCGTTTCTACTGCAACCTCGTTGGATGCTTTTGGCTGGGCCTTAGGGCGCCCAGTAGCCCGTCTTGTCGTTTGTGACATATTAAAATAAATTAAAAATTATATAAATTAAAAAGGTCCTGCGCTAACTGGCCTGACTTGCTTGTTCCTATATCTTTTTCTATAACACCAAACCTTGCTAAAGATCCTGTAAAACTAAGAGATCTTCCGCTAGTAGCAATTATACCCCCACCAGAACCTATCTGCTCAATAAGTAAATTCCCATCCGTCATGCCAGCCATATTTGTGTGTTTACCTGAAGGTGTCATAAGCTGTGTAAATCCAGGTATAAAAGCAACCAAGTCGCCCGTTCTATTGTGAAGGTACATATTGGACTGCTTGTCTCTTCTTACTATAAAAACCTGGCACGTTTCTCCGTTTTCTGGATTTACTATTATTTCAGGGAAGCTGTGCTTTACAGTGCCTCCCTGGTCGCTGGCAGTGGAAACAGAAGCGGGTTCCCCCGATCTTCCGTCGTGCCTTACTTTAAAAGTGCTTAAAGTTTGTTCGGCCTTATCTATACCTCCACTTGAATCGTACACCATGTCACCGAAACAAAACCCCATTGTATCTCCGCTGTCATCGCCATATAGAACTCCTAACCCAAGCGCAGATGTGGTTACTCTAAAAACCATATAAGCGGTGTAGTCTTCGCTCACTGTGTATGCATTAGGCACAACAAAATAATCATCCAGGGCTATAGTAGCGCTTGTTTTCGCTAGACCTCTTGCAGCACTTAAGCTAGTTGTATTGAGGGGATCCCCCACGTTAGCTGCAATACTATACGTACTGCCTCCTGTCCCTGCGTTAGCCCATGCGGTTATCTCTACTCCATCTGCGTAGTCCGCTAACCCCTCGTGATTAAAATCTAAGGACGGTTTATCCGCCCCAAAATATATTTCCCCTATGGTGTCTTGAAACTCTTTGGCTGGGTCCCCCCTGCTTATATCCCCAGAGGTCATGACGATAGGGTTTATCTTAACCTGAGTAGATATGTCCGATACACTTTTAGATATAGCGGAGTCAAATGATGATTTACCTGTAACCACATCAAACTTCATAATTTTTTTCTTAGGGGCGTCGCTCGTAACGAAGTTAAGTATATCCTCCATTAACTCTAATTCCTCCCCCTCTACGCACGAGATGCTAACGTTGGTCTTCTCAAAAGACTCCCCTTCTATTAAGGCGGTTGTTTCATACAGCCCCGCGTTGTTAAACGTTATATTTATAAATCCTTTTACAGCCGTCATAAACCCCATCTGCTCTGCTGGGATCGCAAATACACTCAAGCCTATACCGCTGTCGGAAGACTTTACGCTCCCTTCGTTTATCTCTTCTCTTCTAAATAAAAAAAACTTCATTAGGCTTCTGTTGAAATTACGCAAGAAAGAATATCTGTGTGCATAAATAGACTCGCTACATCGTCACAGACTAAGATAACGGATTCCTTGCCAAGAGATATCTCCTTAGAAATAGCGGTCATAACAGCTTTTTCTTTATCTGCGGTTATCGTAAGGGTAACTAAATCGGTGAGGTGCGCTGTACCTTTTGTACTTGGGTGAAACCTAAGCTTTATCGTGGCGTTGGCGTCGCAAACCATAGACTGCAAACTGCCTTCTGGGAAGGTAGCTGCATCGTCTCCAGCGCTTATGAATTGCAAGAATTTTTTCATTGTACTAAATTTACAACGCAAATATACAACAAATAAAAAAGGCCCCGAAGGGCCTTTCTTGTAGTAGATTATTAAGAGCTATGCCGCAAAAGCCATAGTTCCTCCGCCAGTACCTAAGCGATTACCATGAACTTGACACAAAATTTTATCGTCACCTAAATAGGTGAATTTTGCGCAAGTTCCAGCTCCTGTACCAGTATTTGATGCTTCACCAGTTAAGACAACTTTAGTCTCACCAGCAGTAGCAGTATCAACTGTAGCTACGTCAGAGCCATCAGCCCAAAAAGCATAACTTCCAGTGTCAAAACTTTGAGATCCGCCACAGTCAATAGTGAGTACGCCACTACCTACAAGGCTGACTTTTTGCATAATGATAACAATGTCTCCAACATTTGTAAATGTGGGGAGTGTTACAGTTTTTGCAGCCCCGTCAAGCGCGGAAAAAGTAACCTTGTTGACATATGTAGCGTCCATCGCTAACGCGGCTGTGCTGTCTGCAATATCCGTTCCAGCAGTAGCCTTCATTGCCGTACAAGGGCCTTTAACCTGGCCAGCTTCAAGCTTTGAAAGAATTAATTCATTCATATTTTCTAATTTTTGTTTTTTTGTTTTTAAAAAGTTAAGTGTAAAGAGGGCCGAAGCCCAATTTACGTTTTAGTTAAAAGTGTCTGTATGCAACGTGCACTTCTAGTTCATTTGCTCCAGTAATTGCTTGATTTCCCGTGTCTATACGACCAAAAAGTTTTCTAGCAACACCCGTAAATGAACCTGCGCCATTTGTTACTCCAGGAGAAACAACACCTCCAGTGCCTACAACAGTAAATGAAAAAACATTTCCTGCAGCAACAGTAGCGTTATCACTCTGATCTAAAATGCCTTGAGCAGCGTCTGCAACAATTTCTTCACCAGTGTGGTCAGAGTTAGTTCCCATACGGAATCCAACATCTGCAGCACCGCCTATAGTAATTGCGCCTACAACACGAACAAAAACTCCATCAACAATGCTATTTGCTGGTTGATCAAATTCAAAGTCCGTATCTGTATTTTGCTTACAAGCGTTCTTAATCGTAATCTTATGCGATGAGGTCATACAACCTGGTGTCGCATGCGTAAATGTAGCGTCTGTATTTGTAGCCATAATTTTTAAGTTTTAATAGTTAATATAACGATTATCCCTTAATCATTACGTGCTGGTTCGCTGCGCGTGTACATAAAGCGATCTCAGAGCGATAGTGGAAGACAGCGTTGTCTGTACCTACATCTCCGTTGTTAGTATGACCCAAGATGCTACCAGTTACCCAGTGCTCCATCTCACGGTTGTACCCGTTAGCCTCCTTGTAGTACATAGCTAAGGCTGGTGCCTTCATTCCGCTACGTGCGTCAGTAACTTGTGACAAAGGAATCATAGCCCCCTGTACGTAGTTAGATGCACCTAGAAGAGTAGGATCGTTAAGAAGCTTCCAATCGTGCTTGTGGAAAGTGTATCCTCCACGAGTGAAAGATTTAAATCCAAGCTTTACAGCCATATCAGCTGAGTTATTGAATGCTCCGAACTGTCCTGGTAAACCAGCAGTAACACCTGTTGCAACACCCGATGCTAACATATCGTCGATAGCTAGGTCTTGCTTTCTGTTCACGTACATAGCATACTCAGAAGGTGCACCTTGCTTATCAAGCTCCATGATAATATCATCAAACTCAGAGAATGAGTCAAGTGGGTTAGCGTTTGCGTTAGATACTTGGATTCCGCGATCTTCGATAGCTGCAAAATATCCTTCAGATCCAGCAAGTTCGTTATCTAATCCTGCGCCAGCAATCGCATCATTGCCACGCTGCTGCCCTAGAAGCATCATCATTTCACGACGGTCCTCGAAACGAGCGCGAGCCTCCTGCTCACCCTTCATAAACCAGCGGTATTCTCCGCCACCTACGTTTACCCAACCGATATTCGTAGCCTGTGATCCGTTAACCTCGTAACGATCTTTAACGATCATGAATGGGTTAGACTTTCTTACTGCGTTGAAATCGTCGAATGCTGTAGGCTGGTTGGTTCCTTGAGCGTACATGTTACCAAGTCTGATAAATTCTCCAGCTGAATCCGTGTCAATATCTGTATCTTCAGTAACTACACTTCCGTCTAGTTTTGCTAAAATAACATCTACTTCGCTTCCTGTACCGTATCCACCAGATTTAACCACAAAACGAGCACCTGTTTCTTTGTCCATGAGGACGTCGTTGGCCTGAACTCCAGCTTTTACAATAGAGTCGTTAATTGTTAAAAACTTAGTATCAGAAGATACCGCTGCGGCAGATGTGTATGCTAACGTCTTGTGACGACGACCTGCCTCCCACCAGTCAATCTGGTCTGAAGATCCGCCGCTGTTAATTGCGCCTGTTAGTTTAAGAAATCCAGTGATACCTTGATCACCGTAAGTCTCAACGAGGTTAGGCATAACCTCATCTTTAGTTGTTTTGATAAGAGAATCTACCGTTGTGTACGATTCAGGTGTGATTCTAAATGAACCTGTCGAACCTGACGGTGATATTTCAGGAACATCTGTCCCTCTACTTGATCCTAATGTTGCCATTGTTTCTTATTTTTTAAATGTTAAATGTCATTTTGGAGCTATTACTCCGCATGATCTGTTTCACCTGATCAGCTAGCGCAGACCCTTGTGGCTGCTGTCCCAACTGTGGTGATTGTGTTGAAATATTCGCCGCTTTATTTACTATACCTCGTTGCCCATCGCTGAGCCCTTGAGTATAAGCAGAAGAAACTATCTTATCGACGTTGTCTCTTACCGCCATCGTAGATGAAAGCGAATCAAAGTCCCAGCTTCCATCAGCCTTGACAAAAGAGTCAAAGAAGTTTTCTAGCTGAGAGTTATTTTCTTTTAACTGATTCTTGTAGTTATCGTCAAGACCGAAAGTAAAAGATTTATCGTTACCAAGGTCAAACTCTAGACCATCTAACGCATCTACTTCTTTGGACATATCCGACAACCACTTGTCATCAATAAAAGATTTATCAGCTCTTGATTTAGCTTCAGGGGCTTGATATTGAGAACGTAAGTTCTCTATTGAATTTCTAGCCTTCTGCGCTTCTATCTTAAGCTGTAGTTTAGCAACGTTAACCTCTTGTTCTGATGCTAGATCAGTGTCAAGGTTATACTTACTGTTAAGAAGCAGTTCCACTTCACTTGACGAAAGACTTGGGTTTTCGGTGGCTACTTGTACTTTTACTGCCGTTAAATCGTCCATCTCAGACGGATTTAATGACTGGTACGTGAACCAATCCTGAGGTGTCCTACCAGTTTCTTTTACAAACTTGGCAATAGCCTCTACCCTTTCATCAAGCTGGGGCGCTTCCTGTGGTGCAGTGTTGAACTCGTCTAAAGAAGACACCTTTCTCCCAAGCTTTTCGCTTAGAAAACCGAAGACCGCTTCTTCAATCTCGTTATCTGAGTACTGCTGACTCTCATCACTAGCAACATTCTCCTGTTGCGGTTGTGATAAATCTGGTTCTACCTGTGGCTCACTCTGTGGAGAAGATTCCTGAGTTACCTCTGGGGTAGAAGTTTCTTCAACTGGCTGAGACTCCTGTTGTGGGGCCTCCTCTGTAGTTGTAGTTTGTGCGTCTGCCTGCATAGAGGCAGCGAGTTGTTCGGGAGTATCAAAGATCTCCACTTTTTCAAATTGTTCTTCCATTATATTAAATTAAGTTATTGTTATGCGGTCTGGTTCGGAGACTTAGAAGGTCCGAGGTAACATATAACCCCGCCTGCAGTATCAGCTGTAGCTGTAACAGCTGTCCATCTTCCGTAGATAGTAATACCTTGTGGAAAAACGTTAGCGTTGGTAACTAAATTATGCCCTGACCCTACACCCGAACTACCCGCAAGACCAAAACAATCCCCTGTAGCTTCTGGTGTTAATACTGAAAATGTAGTATCTGCTAAGCATGTAATAGCCACTACGACAGATCCTGCTGGCGGTAAATAGGCTCCCCCTTCGTCTAAGAATGCGCTTCCTAATTGTCCGAATGATGCTTGTGATGCTACCCCTTGATTTGCTAATGTTGCCATGTTTTTATTTTATTATGAGAGGGATACTCCTGAGTTATCGTAACCGAACACCCCGTACTCAATTAATGTGTTTGTTTTTGTACCCACAGCCTCGTAAGTCTTATCAACCGCTACTGGTATAAATGCAAATTCTCCACCACCAATCTTAGCGCAAAGGGCCGTATTGGATTCGGTTTCGTTACGCACGTAGATGTAATTTTCTAGCTCTGGGTCTAAATTGCTAATATATAGATAAGCTCTTTCTAGCTTGTCGTCTGCTTTATATAGCAAAAGGTCATCCGTATCAGCAGCTGTACCTTTTACTTTCGCTCGTATTAAGCTACCCGAATCCGCCTTAAGGGAAGCATTAACCGCTATGTTTAACGGTGATGACAGAACATCGGAGCTGGATAAGGTTAGCGTTGCTTTTACTGTTGCCATTATTCGTGTATTAAGAGGGATTCGTAAATCATACCAGTGTGAACGCTAGGTTCAATAAATATATCGCCTGTGGATCTGGTCCCTGCCGCTCCACTTGTTATTGGCATTGTAAAGTTTGAATCAGCTAAATCTACTAACGTGTCTCCTGTTATAGCTGTAGAGCTTGTAACAACACCTTGTGCTTTTGCTATCCTAGCCGTAAAGGTAACAGCCGCACTGCTAACCGTAGTTGTCCAGTTAGGGTAGAATTGAGCGTTAACCGCAGCGGCAAAATTGTTTAAAATTGCATCAGCGCTAACTGTGGTAACACCATCAAAGTCCCAGCTATCACCTACAGCAACAGCTCCACTACTAACGGTAGCCGTTACAACAAAGGTTTCTTTAGTTCCTTGCTTAGCGCTCCAAGGCATAAACATCCAGTCATTTGCGTAAAGCTTACCTATCACCTCTTGGTCAAGGTATACTGTGAAAAACTCAGAAGCCTCATTTGAAAGGTTTTTAATGTAAACCTTGTTTGCTCCGTCCTGTGTAACTAGGTCGGCCCTATATAACGGCTCGGCTGTTATTAATGCGGCGCTGGCGGCACTAAGTGTTTTTCTTGTTAGACCGCTTGTGTTAGATAAACCCGACTTCAGGCCAGCTTGTGAAAGCTCAGTAGAAGCGTTTATTGATAAAGAGCTGCTCGTAAGATCGGTGCTTGATAATGATAATGTTGCTGTTGTTATTGGCATATTCTATACTATTATCCTTCGTGAAACAATCCCCACTCAAAGCTCATTCCCGCTGCTGATGTTGTTGCTTTAAAGTCCTCGCTCCCTTCTACTGGGATGAACATCCAGTCCCCAGGAAACAACCTCCCAATAGGCTCGTTGCTTCCAACCTCCATAAGCACATAAGTCTCAGGTGTAGTAGTCGAAGTGTTTTTAACGTAAAGTTTGTGAGCTTTGTCGTCTGAATAACTTCCGTTTGCAACTAAAGATATATCCGCAGTAGCTGAAGCTTTATAAACCCTTGCTATTCCTGTAAATTGATCTATCGCTGTGCTTGTACCAGCCTTGTAAAGAACGGTAGAAACAGTAAAAGGAGAACCTCCAGTAAAGTCTGGAGCGCTTAATGTGAATGTTGCTGTAGTTGCCATTGTTTTATATTATGATGCTATAGATTGAGAAATAACAGCAAACTCTACAGTTTGACCAGTCTCGTTTGTAGTAAAATCTATATCTAAAGTTCCCATCCAAGGGAAGAAGCACCAGTCCCCAGCATACAAACGACCAAGCGGTTCATTTGCAGTTGAGTCTATGTCTACTAAAACATAACAACTTGTACTCGTACTGGCGTTCCTTATGTAAACCTTGTGAGCTACGGTTGTGTCTACGTAATCCGCGGCGGATATAAGTGTGGCTGCCGATTGTGCGGCTGCGTATTGAACAGTGTTTACACCAGTAAATTGATCGAGCCCAGTAGAATCCGACCCCGACTTAGTTAAGGTAGAGGTTGAACTTAACGAAACCTGATCACCAGTTATATCGCTAGATAATGATATTGTTGCTGTCGTTGCCATTTTAAGATTTATTTATATGCAAATATAGTTATTATTTAGGTTTGTTTTTTTTAACTACTTTGACCTTACCCCCGTTACCAAGAGATGTAACCTTCTTCCACGATTTTTTTGTTGGATAATCTTTTTCACCTGGTTTAGCTGGTGCCTCCCCTCTTTTTTTCTTTGCCCTTATATTGGCCCATAAACCTGGTCTTTTTTTACTTGCCATGATTTGCTGTTTTAAACTTTGCTTTTTCTACTGCGCCTGGATGCGGTGCATAATCACCTTTCATTAAAAAGTATCTACCACGATCCTCCATCCAATGGTAGCCCTTGGGAGGGGCTACTTCTACCTTTTTGTTAGAAACGTTTAGCTTCCCCCCTTTGTTTTTCTTTACTGTATTCATTTTTATTTCTTTCTACAACGCCATTTACGTAGAGCTAAAGCCTTTCTCGTAGGTTTGCCGTTTGGTTTTTTCATAGGGCCTTTCATTCCGCTCATTCTAGCACAAAAGGATTTACGCCTCTTAGCTGCTTTAGACCCTGCTTTAACTTTACCCGTTACAGCCATCTTAAGTTTGCTCCCTGGGTTAGCCTTTCTATAAGAAGCTACACCTTTTGCGTTTAACCCTCCTTCAGGGTTCTTACCTTCTTTGCGCGTCCATGCAGGGGTCTTACCCCCTTTCTTCATGACCTTATGGCTACAGCCATTTTTGCAGACTTTCATTCAGGATCTGAGGCGTTATCGCTAACCAACTTACGTGCCTCGCTATTCGTTAAGAGGCAATTATTTGGGTAACTTAATCCATCACCTAGCTCTAGCAGGAGAGATACTTCCCCCGTTATCCAAGAAGCATCTAGCTCCACTAAGAAGTATGCTGTCCCGCTTACGTCTATCTCTACTTCCCCCCCGTACTTGTACAGGTTATCCGCTACAACCTCTTTAAAAGTGGTGTCTAGTATCGCTGTCTGTACCCCGTCTTCGTCGTACGTTCTACGCGCGTAACTGGCTTTTAAGCCTGCAGGGATATTCCCTTCGTATGTAGCCTTATTCAGGCACATGAATATATTTCCTTTCATTATGAGTGTTTGCTTTTACCGACTTTGTAATTGTTTATAATTTCTGCTGCTGTCAAAACTCTGTTGTAAAGCCTTACATCGTTAATTATAGTATCGAGGGGGAAAGTGTTTGAATAATTACCTAGTTGGAAAACAGTAAACGAGCTTATATTAACGCCCGTCATAGTGTGCATATGCCAATCCCCATCGGTAATCATCCCTGTAGTAAGCGCAATATTATTATCCGCTGTCGACGTAATCGTACCTGTAGAGCTGCTGTTATACCATAGCCCACTCGCCGTAGGAGGATTATACGCGCCTATATAGTCTGTTCCACCTTCCTCACTAAAAACGACAAATTTAACTGTATTAGTATTCTTAAGCCAAAACTGTATAGTCCCGTTAGTAATATCCGTCAAAGAGCTGTCCGCTACAATCTCCGCATACCCGATCCCGTCGAGATTTAAACCTTTATTCCTCGTACGAAGCGCATTCCCTACTACGTCGTAACCTGCGTTATAAGGGTTTGCTGTTAAAGTAGCGTCTTGTGCAAGGAGACCATTAGTCGGGATGTAATTCCCCATTGTATCTCCAATCTCTACTTGCCATCCGAAGAAATCTGTATACTTACTTGTAGCTCCCGCATATGAAGATAAGTCAAGAGGGGAGAGGTATAAGACGCAGCTACTGCTGGCTCCAAAATCTGTTTTTGCTGTGGCTGTCCAGCTAACCCTATACCACCCATTCCCATAATCTTCAGCGGCTGGAGAATACGTTGTGGCCCGAAAAGACTCAGTTGAAAAAGTAAAATATACAGAACTTACGATGCGGTTGGATGAGGTGACTAATCTTATTTCATCATAGGTACCCTTTTTTACAAAAACAGAAAAAGTATATTCTATCCCACTGTAAGCCACGAATACTGCCGAGCTATAATGCTGATCATCAGCCGTAGTCTCTGTTAAACGCGTTGCTGTATTTAAAGCGTCTGCGGAATTAATAGCAGGTCCTTCGACTGCACTAGACGTTACGTTAGAAAGAGTAAGGCTGGATTCGCTAGTAGGAAATAAATTACTCCCTTTACTCCAGTCTTGCATACCGAGCTGCGGGATCGTTGGTTGTGCCGTCACCCACGTAGCACCTAAAGCCGCCCCGTTATATATAGAGTCGAACGGTGTGACTATCTCGCGGACTGAGATGTTTGTTATAGAACCAACAAAACCGCTTGTGGCAATAATTTGGAAATCATCATTGGAGTTATTATCTCCAGCTGTATAAACAGTATACGTATTGTTACCCGTTATTGCAACACTTTGACCCACAGGAGCAAATTTTATCTGTATGTTTCCCGTAACATAATCAGCAACAGTAAAAACAACTTTAAATCTTGTATTTAAGGGAACAGTATCAAATTGTCTTAAAATCCCGCCTGTACCGTCATTTGTTGCTTTGTCATTTCCTAATACTTCCCAACCACCACCTGCATTCCAATTACCAACACTTGAAAAATCATTGTTTTCTATAAGCTCCTCACCCAAGCGTACGGAATTAAAAGCAACCGCTCCACTCCCCTCCGACATCGGTAGATGTACACGTAAGCTGTTTCTTGCTACAGAACCACCAGCGTCTATCAAGAGCTCGTTCGGGTATGTATAGTCTAAGTAGGCGTCGTTAGCTGTCCAGCAAGAGTCGTAGAACTGAAAGTCTGAGGCCTTTCCTTCTGTTAAATGCGATGAAGTGTTATATCCCGCCATTATCCTGCGTAACCTCAGGTGGGTATCATCTGGAGTTACAGAATCCATAAAAACACCATCAATGTATAAAGATATATCCGTCCCATCCGAGGCAAACACAAATCTTTTATAACCTGTGTAACTTGACGGAGTATCAGTTGTAAAATCATAATAAGTAGAAGAGCTAGATCTAAAGAATATTTTATCAGTAGGATTATTTGCAAGCCCTATACTCCTAGCGGTGTCTTTTCCAAACAACCAATCGTAACTATTAGGATTTACATAATCCCCCAACCACATAGCACATGTCCACACCGTCTCATCTAAATCGGCAGGTAACTCTACATAGTCATTCGTCCCGTCGAAGCTCAAGGCTTTCCCAGTAAACAGTTTCGCGTCGTTAGATTCCGAGGAGGCGTCAAGCTCGAATTGAGAAATCTCTTTGAGTGAGACGTTCCTAACCTCGTAAAAACCGCCAGCGGAGAGAGCAATATTAGGGTAGAGATGAACGAGTACATTGCTAACGCCATTTTCACCATCAGAATCTGGGATATAATTAAAAGTAGTGTTTACTAAAGAAAATTCGCTATTAGTAACTGCGGTTTGGACATCTGGATGAGGTTGGGCATCGTCTCCATTAGTCGCTTCTATTGAAGCGTTGAAATTTCCGTCAACACTACAACGAACCTCAGCCGTGAATCGATAGGTTTGGTTCTCGGTCAAAGAGCTGTTGAGGACATCCGAGTATATCCTATTATGCCACGTATTATCTGCTGGCTCAAGAATATCGCATCTAATTCCACCAGGTATTTTAGTAAACCTCCTAAGACCGCTGTTTTTATTTTCAACCCAATTATTAAACTGTAAGCCACCGCTTAAAAAATCATTGTCTGCTGCAGGTTCGTTGTCTTCAAAATTAGCATTAGAAAGCCTTTCCCTGCTGATATTATCACTACGACGAAACTTTAACCACAGCTTACGCCCAGCGTTAATTATGCTACGCATGGGTTTGCTACCTGGGGACGACGATGTTGATAAGCCTAGCATTATTTGTGTTTATTATTGTTGTGTAAAGATAACAATTAGAACGAACTCATCAGAATCTCATCCACCGCCTCCTGGATATCATCCTGGGTAGCCTCTAGCTGCATCATTATATTCGCTTGAAACCTTTTTACCTCCTCACCCTCGTTGAATATTATAATCGTCGGGACGACAACTATCTTATGCTCCTTCTGCATGGCAGGGGAAAGAACTATATCCACCCTCTTGCCTTCACAATCGCTAAGTTTGTCCATCCAGCTCACACTGTTAGAAGCATTGAAACTCGCGTTAAACTCTACTACGGAAATCCCTTGATCTAATACAACTGCGGGGGTAGAAACGTATACCGCCGTGGTAAATAAAAATAGCGTGAAGGTAAGAAGGAAGGTCTTCATGAGTGATTATTTTAGTTCATCTATTTTTCTCTCGATGTTTTTTAAATCATCTTTTATTTCAAGTACATCTTCTTGCGTAGTCATAATAGTCTGACGCACAAGCTGATCTTTCATATCGAACTCCATGCGTGTAATCTCTGGGTCTGGAGGGATAGGCAGTTCCTTGGCTAAAGCTATATCTGACTGCAAAGCAAACCACATAGCTATTAATGATCCTAACCCCGCTACACCTATACCTATTGTTTTTAGGTCTAGTGTTACTTTTGTATCCTCTCCAATCTGCTGCGACATTTTTATAGTATTACGTAGTTAAGTCCAACAGAGAAATCGTGCCATTCCCTGTTCCAATATTTGTTGTATTTTCCCTCAAGAAATATTCCGAGGCTCTTGTTTAATCTCCAGCCAAAGATAAGGCCTCCAGCGTAATCCACCCACTGCGCCCCGTCCGTTGCTTCGAAATAAGAGTATTCGTTGTCAACCCGCAAATGGTAAGGCATTACACCCGCCCAGCTGTGGAACCAGAAGTCCTTAGAATACTTGTAATAGTCGTACCCCACCACCAAAGAGTGGTTCCATTGGCTCGGAAGCTCAGATCTTTTACGAGAAACGTAGTCATCTAAAACCACAGGTATAACAACCTGCTCCCACACATCGGAACTTTCTGCACATATATCGCCATTAGGTTCATAATACACGGAATTCTGGACATCAACTGTATATCCCTCTTGTATAGCCAGGGTAGTATAATGTAAGTTCCCGTTAGAAAGCATCCACTCCTCCAAAGCATCGTAACCGTAAGGCTCAGATATACGTTGTGCCACCCCTAAGTTAAAGCTAAGGTGATCGTTTACTTTTAGTCTCCCCCTTTGTGAACCTTCAAAATACTGAACGTCTGCAAACCCGTCCTGCACATATTCTACCTTTGCTATCCAGTTTTTAGCTACGTATCTTAGGAAATGATTTTGATCCAGGAAGTTTGTCCCTTGCTGTCTACGCCAGTCCGCCTCGAATAAAAACTCAAAGCCTTTTACTTTACCCACCGTAGCGGCATCGCTATACGATCTTTCCGTCCCGTTAT
>Ga0196887_1000016_pt1 | contig 63010 bp, 70 predicted proteins | sample VirMetDEL_Mar_31_FD_169094 | JGI IMG/M metagenome (GOLD analysis project Ga0196887, IMG submission 169094) | Aqueous microbial communities from the Delaware River and Bay under freshwater to marine salinity gradient to study organic matter... | ecosystem: Environmental > Aquatic > Marine >... | reverse complement strand
TCAATTCCTGCTATCTTACTTATTGGTGTGTAATAAAATTCATCACCAAATTTGAATATGATAAACTCAATAACATCTTCAAGGATATCGTCTACAATTCTCGCAGACAGTTTCAAAGTCAATTCTTTCTCATACGATGATACACTATCCTTATCGGTTAGTAGTAACATTATTCCTAAATCAGTTTTGTAGAGGCTCTCCTCAAGTAAGGTGTACTCGATGAAGTTATTGAATAGCCACTCTTGTAGTTTATCATTCATAGCGAGAGAAAGTAATTATTTCACGATTTAACATAAGGTCAAGTAGTTCTGTTTCAGTTATGTAAGTTCCCTCACATCTTTTATATTTTGTTAGAAATTCCCATTTCTTTTGCTCAAGATATTTCTTAGGCACAAGTTTTTCTAAGGTTTTTTGGTCATGCACTCTGTTTAATATCACCTTTCCACTATGCTCATGTGGAAGTCCTTCTAACGACCTCCACTGCTCAAATGAAAATACTGCATTGGTGTCATCTAAGAAAACTACTCCACTCTTTTTTATCTGATAATTTAGGTCTGAATGTAATCCACACATAGTAGTAGCGAACTTTTTCATCTTCCTCTTATCGGCAGCAACTGTATCTGGTCTTAGAGTTTTTCCTACTCGGATATATTCGGGTGTATGGATATTCAACACTTCTTTAGAGACCTTAGTCATCAATTCACTAGAATCTAAATCACTATATATCAACGCAATCTCAAAAAGAACTTCTACATCATCATCTAGGATTAAATCAGCGGCATCTGCTTTTGTGATAAATACCTTTAATTCAGCAACTACTTGTAATTCGGTAGCTGTTGATAAGTCTTTACCTACAATTTTACTCGCTATATCTTTTAATCCTGGTGTCATTGGCGTAGTTTTTTCAATATCTGAGATACGTATGATGGATGTGCTCCAATTTGTTTTGCTATTTTTGATGGTGACGTTACTCCTTCATCGAACAGTACTTTCACTTGTTCCGCTCTTGAAAGTCCTTGTGGATTTTCAGCAATACTCTTCTTCTCTTCCTTCTTACGTGCCTTGAGCTTCTTAACACTAACTTTTTCATCAACGATTACTTCTCTCAATTTAGAGTAAAGTACGCTAACAGTATAAGGTGCCTTTTCTAATAAACTATCCTCATACTTTTCAATGAATTTTGCTCTTGTAAGGAAACAGGCATCACTGACATTTTCTTTTGTCGGTTTGATGGTTTGACTAATTTCTGGATATGAACCTAAGTCCGCTGTTTGACATCCTCCATTGTTTGCGTGAATACCAATCACACTGTCTTTACAAACCAAGAATGTGCCCTCTTTAATGTGTTCTAACATAGTCATGTTTACGATTTTTTATGAAGATACTACTTCGGTATGTCTTCTGCAACACTATCTCTAAGATATTCTATGTTGTCTGCTGCCATTACCTCTGGAATCGGGTGATGAGGTAGTTCTCTTTGAAAGTAATCTTTTGGTGTAGGGATTCTTTCAAACTGACCATATTGCCAATCCAAACCATTCATTGCACTCCAAACTGTATTACAACTATCACTACTTCGCACCCACGCTCTTCCTTCTACACAATCCATATAATATTTGAATTCTCTTGGGTCGCCCATTCCGAGAAAGTGTAGTGGTTTTTTCAGTAAGTGATTTACTTTGAGAATATTGAAACAGTTATGTCGAGCCTCCATTATAGCCTCATCCTTATCTGCTTGTAGAAATGCCCAAGGAATTGCTATTTTGCTCATTCCTATTGTATCAATCCAGTCTTCTTCAAGTGCCCATTTGTAACACTCTAACCAATGTTGTTGAGTATCACCTTGAGGGCAGAAGAATACTTCAATATCGTCCATTCCTTCTTCAACCATTCTTTCATAAAATGATTGTGCATTTGTAATAGTTCTCTTGTGATTACCTATTACATCTGGAGGGATAACTTCATTTGGTTTCAGCTCTTTCATCACCTCAAATAAGGTGTCTTCATTAACCAAATCGTGGTCACCAGCTCCATTATCTAGTGTGACCCAAGCTGTGTCAGGTAAGTTCAAAAAGAACTTTTGGTACTCTTCACTTTGAGCATATAGTTGAGCGAGACAAAAATATCGGTCTCCTTCATGCATTAATTCTAAATTTGCTAACGGTGGTATTACATAAAATTCCATAGTCTAGTTATTACGAGTGAATATATATTTTTTAACTTCTGCCAATCCAAGTTCATTGTCTTTTGCGTTTGCAATATCAAATCCATGTCTGGTTTTATCAATGTCCTTCTTATTACTCAAGAACCTATTATATCGTACTTCTTCTGACGCATCAACCCAAATAAGATTTGCATGTGGAAACGCTTTAAGAATACTCATCTGACGCACTCCTGATATTACATGCTCGTATGTAGGGTTTGATAGAACACTCATTCTTATTTGCTTGACAATCTCTTCATCTAATTCTGGATGTCCTTGCAAATCAACTCTGTTACTTTTGTTGAGTATTGATTTGACGATGTCTGAAATTTCCATTCCTTGACAAAATTGATTTTGACCATCATTCAAGTTGCGAAGTAACGCAGTTTTGTAAAATGTCTTTCCACTACATAGTGGTCCACACAAGAATGTTATTGCTGGTTTCCAAACAGTATCTACATCTCTATGCCCAATATCTAATGGAAGATTAGGTTCGTCGCTATTTGATAATTCAACTTCAACTATCGCTCCATTTTCATTGTCCTCCAATACTTCACATGAATCAAGGCCGAATGCACTACACAATTCTTGTGCTATCATTTCACATGACATATCTTTAAAGTCGTGCCACATCTTAACATCATCTATTGCTGATGTCGCATATCTGTCTGACAGATAGTGCAATATCTTTCTTTTCAAATCAATGATTTCAATATCTCGGTCGTTGTGAGTTACTGCCTTTGTGGCTTTTATATGAAACATATGTCTGTGTGGAAATGCAAGGAACCCAACATGAGGTACCAATTCTTCTGGCACAGTTGGCCATGCGTGAATTCCTTCGATTTGTAATTTAACTATTATTTGTGTCTTCATCGGTACGTTGTTTATCATTTTGAAACTGACCATCATATAAATTATCTACAGTATCACTATCGTGACTGTATATCTGACAAATTCTAGCTCCAAATTCGATTAGTATAGGAACATTGACCACCATTATAGTCCCAATATTCTTTGTTGAAAAACCTGCATCAAACACACTACTATGTAGTATCGTTCCATTTCTTAGCAAGCTACTTCTTTGACGAATTAACATCATCATATCTGCAGGAATATCACATCCTTGACTGAATTTAACATCATAAACACCAGCGGAAAGAATCCAATACATATTACCACTCTCCTTATCGAACTTATGCTCAATCTTTTCAAGTGCTCCTATTTTAGTCTTACCCTCTCTTGGAATCAGTCCACCACCTAATACTTGATGAATTTCAATCACATTAAGGTCTACTCCGTGTTGTGCGATGTTCTCTGGTTTAATCTCACCAGTAACAATTTTCTTGTCTACTAAATACTGTGCTGTTTTCATTTTACATATATGTCTTTATAGTTACGTTTTGCTCCATTATCATCTAAGCCATATCCTACCAACCATAGTCCTTTTCTAACTTGCTGTCCAAGATAGTTTGCTCTAAATGCAGTTCCTTCACGTTTCAACAATGCACCAGTTTGAACGAGACAGTCTTTGTATTTCTTCTCGAATCGTTTAACTAGCTCAATCATTGTTTCTCCTGTGTCGATTATATCGTCAAGAATGACTACGTGACAGCCAGATAAATTATTGTCAGGCATTTTTGTTAGCTTGAACTTACCTTTTTTGAACATTCCAGTATATGACCCACATTTAACTGTGTCCAGTACTACGCTAATATCCTCAGGAATATTCTGAGCAACTTCCATCAAAAATGGTAACGCTCCATTCATCACACCTACAAGTACTAAAGGTCTGTTATACTTTCCTTTATGTAGTGAGCGAATTGTGTAATCCTTCTCAATCGCAGCTGCTACATTCTTTGCGTGTTTCTTAATCTTATGATTTCCTATTAGTTTTTTCATTTCGTTCTGCTTTGGTCGATTAAACTATAAAATTCTTGTCGAGTTCCTATCGCATTCTCGAAGAAGTACCCTGATAGCTCTGCGGTTTTCATCACACTATCATGTTTTATTCCTCTACATCTCACACAATTATGCTGAGATTCTATCACTACAGCAACTCCTCTATTATTCACGCACAATTCATCAATCTTCCCATGAATTTGCTTTGTCAATGATTCCTGGATATTAGGTCTTCTTGCATACCAATCAACAATTCGATTAAGTTTACTCAGGCCTACTACTTGGTCAGTTTCTTTAATTCCTGGAATATACGCTACGTGAGCGACACCTATAAAACTTAGATTGTGATGTGCACACATACTAACTACTGGAATACGTGTTTGACACACCATTCCTGTATATCCTCCATCATTTGGAAATGATGTTATGGCACTTAGCGGATTAATTGAACCACTAATCAAATCATTGACCCACGCTTTCGCCACTCTCATCGGAGTGTTTGCGCTGTGAGCATCTGCTCTCCAATCAAACCCCATTGCTGTTAGAAACTCCCCATAATGAGTAGCACCTTTGATAATCATTTGCTGTTTTTCTTCTTCAGTTCTGGGCAGGTTCCCGTTTGCTTTTTTAATCAATTCCATATTATACTTCTCGTTTTGTACCGTATGCTACAATATGTATGCGGTCGGTGTAGTTATATCCATTTTTCCAACAGTACTCCATTAATGGCGCACGTCTTTTTTGTAATTCATCTTCAGTTCCTCCTGCAGGCATTATCCAAGTCTTAGTTTTTGGAATATTTAGTTCGTCTGCAAGCCATTCAATTTCGTCCATATCTTCAATTGATGAAAATACAGGCTTGTATTGATAATCATGTTTGGTAATCCACTTTCTCATCTCATCATATTCCATACGCTTCTTCTCATGTTTAGCGTAATGTTTGGCTGTAATCTCAGTTCCGTTTGGAGTTACTGTTCCAATTCTTGGAAGACTGTTACTCATCTTAGGGCTGAGTGATACTAAATCAATCGCACATCCTTCAATGAAAGCACTGCCTTCAGTTTCTAGTGTAACATGCATATCGAGATTTACGCCAAGTGTTATCGTTAATTCTCTCAATAAATCTGGATGCATTGTTGGACTTCCACCTGATATCATTACATGCTTAATGTGAGGATATTTGTAACATACTTCAAGTACATCATCAATTGAATATCCTCCTTTTTCTGGATGCCAACTTGTATACCAGCTATCACAGAAATCTGTGTCACTAAATTGACATCTTAATACACACCCTGTTGTTCTAATCAAAATGTGTGGTATTCCAGTTAAAGAGCCCTCACTCTGTAAACAAGGATACACTTCAACTATTGGTTGTCTCTTACTATAATCCATCTTTTATGTGTTTTTTAAATTGTTCAAAATATACCATTATTTTATCAACTACATCCTTCTCATGCCCCTTCCAATTGTTGACTACCTTTCCAAGCGAGCCAAAATACTCGTTTCCTGGATATACTTCACCAGCTGGCAATAACACTTTTGTTGGTGTCAGCACATCTTTCTTTCTTATAGGAACTATGAATACTTCGTAGGCGATTACGTCATCACCACTATATTGGGCATAAACTGCTATTGCTCGGTCTTCAACTTCTTCTCTATGATACAACTTGTAGTCGAATCTATTTTTTCTGAGATTGTCTGGTAATCTGGTCATTACAATTAGTGTTACGATTTGATGTCCAAGATAAGACTTTTATATCTTTTGGGCAACTTTTTATTCCATATATATTGAGCTATTCTTATCTGCTTCCCAACATTCAACTTTTGATACTCTCACTCTACCTCCTCCTGTCACTGCAAGCCTTTTGTTGAAATGGTCGAACACTAATTTAGCACACGATTCAGCTCCCATTGATTCCATGATGCGTAATTTACATAGCTTTAACTCTTCCATGTATTTGAATGTCTCTAATTGCGGGTCATCTTTTTCTATCAATAATGTATGGTCCCACATATAATTCATCCACTTCTTTAATCCATTTCCTGGAGTTGGTTCTGCGTCTGTGTCTTTGAAACCACCATAGTCCATAATCCAGTTCATCTCGTCTAATTCGTCAGCCTCAAACCATACTTTAAATTTTAAAGCATATCCGTGTAGTAATTCGCAGTGACTGTGAGCTGCTTTCCATTGTCTTAATGCAACCGAGTAGTTGTCAAAGACTTTCGTTGATTGAAATGTTCCCATGTTATTTGTTTTACAATATTCTTGAAATCTGTGATATAAGAACCACAGCGTCCGTACCTTCTTTACGTTTTCTAATTACTAATGGCGTGTTGCCTACTTCTGTAAATGTCAGGTCTCTCCACGATTGCACTAGTTTTTCATTGTCTACGATTACTCCTATTTGAATGCCTTCTTCTTCTTGAATTCTAACTTCTGCTCCAATTGCAAAGTAATTTAATAGGTCTGTTTCTACAAACTTATTTTTATCATCATTGTCCTTATAAGAGAATGTTGGTGCTCCAAATTTAGTGTAAACCATTTCGTAAATCTCCCGCCTCTTCTCATCATTGTTGAATATGGTAGGTAGGTCATTACGAAGAGCTATGTCTTCAACCTTTTCTAGCTTATAACCCATTACCTTTTTGTAGTATTTCTTGTCTGAAATCGAAGGATATATTTTGCTTCTTAATTCTACTGTTACATATTCTAACTGTAAACACTCTAAGAAGTCGTAGAGAGATTGGTGTCGCGATTTTTGTGTCATTATGATAACTTTTGTTTTTGTACTCTGTCGATTGAAAATTGAGTTACTGATTGTGTTTGTTGTAGTACAGCAATCAGCTCATCATACGTTAATTCTCCTGGGTCTTTATCTGATAAATATCCCACTTTTACTTTCATTCCCCACAACTCTAAAAGCGAACTATGCTTCTTTGAGCTATTTATTGCATCAGGGTCATATAGTAGGGTCACGTTCTTAACCCCTTTATTGACCAGCTTTGTAATCTGTTCTTCACTAATTTTTTTACCAAATGTACATACGCATTTAACATCGGGACATAGGTTTAAATTCAATTGCCTATCCACATTAGCCTTATCTGTTACTCCCTCCACTAAAATTACGTATTTAGTGTCTTTTGTTATCTCATCAATTCCAAACAATAACTTGGCAAAATCTACTCCTCCCTCATTTTTATATTTGCTAACTGATAATCCTGAGGTAGTTTCGTAGTGTTTAATCTGCTCTTTGCTCCATACAATTCTACCAACATACCCTTTAAACTCGCCATTCTCTACAATTGAGAATAGTACATAATTCACCAACTTTCTATCTAGCTTAGTTCTACCTATTCCATACGCTATGTACTGCCAATACTCAAATCCTCTACTATCAAGGTACTCGTCAAACTCTACTTCTCTAAATCCAAATGGACGAGCAACGGTTGGTGACTCTGTTTCTAGCTTTGGTTCGTCTTTAACTGTAATTGCATTTTCTACCTTATTATCTTCACTGATGAAATCTCCATGCTTAATCAAATGCTCTTTGCCAATCTTAGTTAGCAATGCATATTCACTTCCTCGCTGTCCACAGCTTCCGTGAAAGCAATTGAATGATATCTGGTTACGATATTCTTTAGTTTTTTGATTTAGCTTTATTCCAAACTTATCACTTTGACCACACCATGGACATTCTCCTCCGACAATCCATCCTTTTGATGTATGATTATCAGGATTGAGGTTAAAGTGTTCTATCACCTTTTGCTGTATGTATGACGTTTTACTGCTCATATCCAAACTTTTGAACACTCCTTTGATGGTCATAGAATTTATCTATGTCGAATCTAGTGCAGATGTCAATTATATCGTTCTCACTTTGGTCGATGAATCTCGCCTTGTCAACAAACAATCTCATCGTCTTATTCTTCTTCTCATCCATCGTCTGATTTAGTGTGATGAAATAAGGGAATGGTGTAACTACTTTCTTACTTTCTGAGATGTTCTCTTTTCTCAATACGTACTCAGGATTATTCCAATCAATGAATTTAACATCATTTGCTTGAGTTGGAATCGCACCAGCTATATCAAATTCGATGCAGATATTCTTGAATGACTCAGCACACGCAACTCTTCTCATCCGCTCTCCTTCATTTGATGTGGTGTATGTTTTACCGTTTCCTGGTTCAAGTAATTCCAGATAATCTACAAGTACGATATCAATAGGACCTTCAGTGTCTGTAATATCTTGAATGTGCTCTCTGACATCTCTGAATGATGCACTATCAAACTCCTCATACGCTTTAAGATAAATCTCTCCTCCGAAATGCTGAATTTGTATCATCGCATCATCTAGCTCCTTTCGCTTATCATCGTCAAGGTCATGGTACTTTAATCTGTGTGTATTAATTCCTACAATTCCTGCATCGTATGCGTCTTGACACTCTTTTCTACTACCTTCCGCTTGAACGTGTAGAACTCTAAATCCTCTTCTAGCGGCACTAATACCAACCCATTTAAGAAATTTACTCTTCCCTATACCTGATTGAGCTAGTATAAGTAATGAATTTCCTCTTGGTATTCCTCCCATTAGTAAATTGTCTAATGGCTTGATTCCTGTAGGAATTTTGTCAGCCCTTGAACCTTCTAATTGCTCATTCTCTCGCTCAAGAATTCTCTCATCGTGACGAGTAAGTAGTTCTTTGAATACTTTAGTGAAGTACTTTTCTTGCTTTACTGTGAAATCATTTAGCTGTTTTCCTACGTCAAGTAGCAGTTCAAATGATTTTGCTTTCTCTTGTTTATTGAATAAATCACCCAACTGCTCATACGCTGTTATAAATATCTTATTTTTAAGAAACAGCTCTAGTTGACTGATTGCATCTTTTTCGTCAAGGTCGTTCGCATTCTTAATTGCACTAATCACTTTAAGCACTTTCCTATTATCAACGAACTCCTCTGTAAGTAGCCCTATTGTTAATAATCGTTGCGTAAGGTCATAGTGCTCACACATTGATTGCCAAACTTCTTTATATTCTTCTGAGGGAAGAAAGTTGAATTTGATATGCTCTTTTGCGATTAAAAATACATCACCTCTTCGGGTGCATGTTTTGTAAAACTCGTTTAGAAAGTTTCCAGTTAAAGTGTTTGCCATTATACGATTTTTAAATAAATGAGAAGTCGAATTCTTTCAAATCTCCTCTTGCTCCGTTTACTGCACACCATAACGACATTGAAGTGTCATCGTGTTGACTGACCGACTCTAATTTGCCAGTACCTTGAATGTACGTAATACTATTCAATTCTGAAAAATATAAATCAGTTATATCCTTTGCTCTTTGGGTCCCATAAGGGAACTTCATTCGTCCTGTCTCGAACAATACTGCGAGAGAAGGAACTCCTTTATATAGTGATTTTTTATTGACTGCATTTGTAGTTTTTCCAACAACTGGTAGGTTTGCATCTTTCATCATATCAATGAAAATCTGTTGCATCCCATTATCTTCCGCATACATTACGTCAGGTCTGAAATCTCTGTTAATCTTTTTAAGTACTGCTATTTGTTGAGCGTAATTTGCTCCTTGTTTTCTCCAGCAATTTAGCAAATGGAATAGGCCTAATTCATCTACACCTAAGATTGTGAATACACTGTAATCAGCTCCTACTGAAGATGATATTGCGAAATCACATCCAACAACTATTTTACTGAATTTTCTAGGACTACTGTCAATGTTCATTATAATATCAACACTATCTTGACCTTTTATTGCAGTACGTAGAGTTGCGTATGGAAATATCGCAGCTGAATCCGTAATCGGTTTAACTAATATCTCACGAGAAAACACTAATGAGCCAAGAAGTTTCTTCTTCTCCATCAATGACTCATACGAATGTCTTTGAGGAAATAGTAATCTTCCATCAGGGTATATTGCAGGGTATTCAAATACTTTGAAAATACCAGATGCTTTCAAATATGCGTATAAATCTTTTTCAAAGAATGGAGTTCCTACCATCGCCAATTGTCCTCCTGGTGATAGTGCTGGCATAATTACAGCTAGAAATGTGTTAAGGTATTTCTGTCTTTGGTCTTCACTATATAATGATGACTCATTCAAGAAATCATCTAGTATGATATATGTTGGATGATAACCTCTAATTTTACTCAATGCTGATTTGATAGCCAGTGATGACCCGTTCTTACACGTAATCTTTTCTTTACCCCAACCATTTCTCTTATTATCAGGCAGTAATCTTTGTGCTAAAATTGGATTGTTCTCAACCTCCTCTTTTAGTATGCCTAATAAGTGACGAGCTAGTCCAAATTCATTGGTAATCATCAATCCTTCTCTCGCTAACTGAAATTCTCTTGGTGTAGGATTTGCACGAGTTCCTCTTCCTTTATATCTATACATCTGCCATAAAGGATATGCAAAACTGAAATTGTAGCTCTTTCCGTGGTCACGAGCGGCTAGTACTGTAAGTAGGCGATACATTTGAAGTAGATTCCCCCACTCAATGTTATGCCATCCTAGTATAAAATCTGGTAAACACGTTAATATGAAGTAGTTAAGACTCTTACATCGCAATGTCTCTTCTACTGAATTTGTAAATTTATCAAGATACCCAAATCTTGCACTATCAACGGTTTTTCCAGTAGACGCTATTACGCTTGCAGTTTCGTCTACTAATACAGAGAAGATGTCATCAACGTCCTTCTGATTCCCTCCAGATAATTCTAACACAGCCCCCTCATCAAGATTGTCGATAATGCTGTTTACAATATCATACGTATCTCTTAGCTGTTGAAGTGATAGATGTTCATGTCCACTTTGAACAGGACCTACTGGAAAGTGATTTTTGTTCTGATTTGCCATTTAGTTAAAACTGAATGAAGTCCTAAACTTTGATTTTGTTATTATCTGTCCCTTCTGTCCTTCCATTCGCAAACTTCGGATAAAGGCTCTAACGAGCTCAGTATTCGCTTCAGTATCAGCCATCGCTCGGTGAGCGTCAATCAATTCTATACCTGATTGCTGACATGCTGTTTCTAATTTATGATTTGCAATCGAACCATCTCTACCCCACTTTAATCGGGTCCATAGTAAAGTATCCAATCCCATAGCATTGAACAATTCGTTGAAATCAACTTTGAATAGCGATAGGAATATTTTAAGCCAAGGAATATCGAACTCGGTGTGTTTGTGACCTGAAGGTATCAATTTACCTGCTCCTCCTCTCATGGTTTTCTTATACTTGAGACAAAACGCTTTAATCTCTTTTGCGACCTCTTTGGCATCTCTACCATTTTCAATCTGCTTCATAGAGATTCCATGAATTTTCTCAGCACCAGTAGTATATGTACTCATCTCACCATTAGCTTGTTCGTATGGTGCGATGATTGCCTCATATCTATCAATCTCTTCTAGTGTAGTACTATCAATCACAATCATTGCGATTTCGACTAGTCCGTTTTCTTCCTTTTTAAATCCTCCTGTTTCAATGTCCCAAATTACGATGTCTGCTGTTTTCATTTATATGTCGATTTGAAGTCTACTCTAATTATTTTGATGCCAATTTCCTCGTTCTCAAGAACACTAATTGGGTGATGTCCGTATGCTTTTGGCAAATAGCCTCTACGAAGATACTGTTGAATATCTCCTAATAAAAAAGGTTTGCCTGTTTTCTTCAGTTCATATTTCTCATTCAAGAAATCTACTAATGCTGATGTTGTGTAATCCATTCCTGGATACAGCATAAATGGGTGCTTTTCATTCATATCATATAAATTTACAAAGATTATACTTCTTTAGTTTGTTTTTAACTTGATTGACCAAGTTTTCACGCTCTTCATCTGAATAGCATACTATTTTTGTATCAAGATACCACGCAAATTGTGCTGGTATAGGACCTCGATTGATTATTATATTATAATGCATTCTGTCTTCAACATATTCGTCACTGGTTGCTATATTGAAAATCGACGCTACTCTGAACATCTGCTTCTTTATCTCGATAAACATCAATGCATAAATGTCTTTCTCCTCACTATCTTCATCAATATCCTCAACAGGAACTCCATCGCTATATCCTTTTAACATCTTGTAAGTAGCTTCATCACTATTATGCTTCCATTTATTGAGAATAGTGCTTAAATCGTCAAGTCCTTCTCGCTTAACTACGCCTATCAATTCATCAATGATAGCCGCATCTCCCCTACTAATTGGACAGACACCTCTTGCATCTGGTTGTTGCTCGTAATCGTCTGCTGTATATTGTAGGTGTAAGTTCATTTTATTTTGTCTTGAATTAGCGCATAATATTCTGGTGCATATTTCTTTAACTTTTCAATTATTTCGTCTCCATCATTTAAGTGAGATAATTTATGGTCTTCGTAATAGTTATGACACCCTTCAATCTCTCCAAATGTCATGCAATGAATATGTATCATGTTTTTGTTTGATACGTTGGCATTACTAAAAGACCTAGGCTCTAAATGACTAAAACTTAATCTCTCATACGTGCCACATCCTTGACAACAATTTTCTCTTTCTTCTAATATCTCTAAACACGCTTTTTTATATGCTGTGTTCGACTTTGCTTTTTTGCTCGACACTTGTCTTATTGCCATATCCTCTCTTTTTATAAATTCTATAATACGTGCTTTTCAACATCACAAGACACTCATCTTTCATACTACAATTGCTACATATATCACTAGTATGCTTATATAGTGTGGTTGAGTCGAGACAGTGAAGTAATTGAACTGGACCATTTTGGTCAAATATAGTCTTCTCATTCTCCTCATCCTCATGCACTTTGAGTTCCTTCCCAACTTCTTTTGGATAGAAATTCTTCAAGAAAGCCCTATCAATACCGTATGTATCTTTTAGCGTTTTCTCAGCATTGTACCAACTGTATGTTGGATTGTCAAGTATTCGTACGTATCTGCTATATGCCTTAGGTCCAAATATGTTTACTATCCTAGTATGATTCCCGAACCCTTCTATTCTCTTATCGTTCCAGTAATCGTATTGATATACCAGATACTTGAAAATGAATTCATAATTGAGTGAGTGTAATTTCCCTAATTTGTGTAGTTCGATTAAGAAGGTGGTAATGGTGTCATTACTCTTACTACTTAACGAAGGTTGCAATTGATAAAATCTACAATCAAAATAATTATACAATTCATATATGACAAATCGCATTTTCATCCGATAAATATACATCACATATCTCTAGCTAGCAACTTTAATAGTTGATGAGCGTGTTTACTGCCTCAGTAATTTCAACCTGATTACTTACTCCTTGCGTTGTTACTGCGGAAGTCACGTTGACTGAACTTTCTATTGGAGTGCTGACTTTTCCAGGGATAATGTTGGTTATTGTAACGACATTATTAGCTACTGCAACTGTTATAGTCCCTTTTGGAACCACAATTGATGATAACTTTGATTCTATTTTGGCTGCAATAGTATCTAACGTCTCGCTTCCTGTATTTAGTGGAACTATCAGTGTTTGATATGTGCTAGTAATTGCTGGTGCAGGCAGTGCATCCTGAAACCACACAACATACTTCTCATCAATAGTGTCAAATGTAAAATGCTCATCTTCCAATGCTACATTGTTCACAGTAACATCTACTACATGCGCAACCTTATCTCCTTCTGCATCGTCAAATGCTTCTAGTAAATAATCGCAATCAAGTAGTTGGGTTCCTGTTGCTTTATTAACAGTTCGCTCAATCCAGATTCCTATATAGTCATCAATCTCCATTGTAGGAATGGTTAGAGCATTGCCAACATTCAGATTATCTATAAATAGTGCGCTAATAGGACTGTCTTGTGGAGTAACGATTTTCTCCATGCTTAATTTTCCGCAACTATCTACCGCTAAGGTTACTAGTGCCATTCTAAAACTCGTTACTGGAAACTGACTATCATTCTCATAATGAATAGTTGCGCCAGCAACCTGAGCGCCAGTTTCATTCTTCAATACTACTGCCTTAGTTGAAATAGCCCCTTCTCGTAAATCCTTCTGAGATATCGGTCCGAATAACTTATTCAACCCTATACGTGGTACAGGCGATGACGACGGATATCCTCCCAAAGATAATAGGCTACTCGATTGTGGGTCTTCATATACTGCGGCTCCTGTAAAATATAGTTTCATATTATATGTATTCTAATTTTTCATTATTCCTAAATATACACCAAACCGCATCGTCTTGTTGATATGCAACCGAACCTCCTTCAGTCATCATCTCTCTTAGCTTTGCCATAATTATTCTCATATCGCTGAGACTTTGAATTGCATGAGCAGTTCCAGTTGGGTTGCCTCCGTGAACTATTCTTAGGTCCAATGTCTCTTCAATTACTTCTACAATCTGATGCAAAGGATATAGATGAATCTTTCCTGATACGCTATCCTCTATTGTAAGTAATCCATATAACATTATATCTTCATTAATTTAAACACAACATAAAACTTCTGTCTTACGTCAATTCCTGCATCACCACCAGCTGTTCCTGTCGTAAAGTGGTGAGAGTGCGCTCCATCCACGTTGGTGTCTATTTGTTGAGCAGACCCTGGTGTATTATCTTTGTTAGTTAGCTGGTTTGTTCCTACTCCTGTTACAACAGTATTTTGATTGATGTGGTGACTGTGAGGTGCGTCAGTATCTGTATTTCCTGTATGTACGTGACTTGGCATTTGAGCTTCAGTCATTATTACTGTTTGCTCTCCTCCAATATTTCCAGCCGATTCATAATCTGAATTGTTTATATCTACACCAACAGTAACTCTCCCCATTAAATTAGGAGACGCTGTTTGATGAAAAATAGAACCTGGAGCATCAATGACACTTCCATCACAAATTGCAAATCCAGCTTGTCCTTGCGCTTGTTCTAGTGTTCCAAAATAATCTATAATGAAACCAGGTGATATCACTTTGTCTAATAAACCTACATTTTGTGATGGATTTAGTGTAGGAGTAACTAGTCCATTTGCATAATCTATTTCGTAGTCTATATCAGTAGCTGGGGTTTCTGTTGCGAAAAACTCTTCTTTCCAATAATCTCCATCATTTATTGTTCTGAACTGAGTAACAAGTACTCCTTTGATGTGCCTGTACTCAATCAAAGAGGTACTACCAACTTCAATTGGAATGATAGCAAATCCTTGCTTCATTGCATACGTTAGCTCTCTATTTGCTGTATGATTGGTAGCATTTGTAATTCTTATTTCCATCTGATTTCCATCAGGAACTACTCTTATTTCACCTGATATTGGATACGCTTCATGGAACTCTAATGTTAGTTGTAGTTCTACCCCAACAAATTCTGAGTCTGTTATTTTGATTGCTAGTCCAGTATCTTCATACACCACATACCATCCTTTATACAATCCTTGCGTTTCAGGGTCTGGTACTGGAATCTCTTGTGAAAATCCAGCAGGGTCTTCTGGAATGATACTTGTGTTATTAATAGTATCCCAAATTCCCCCTGAGCCGTTTTGGATACTCAATATTGAATTACCAACATCCATTGACCAGTTTCCATTCAAACTATATACTCCCCAACCAAGTCTCATTAGATTCTTAGACTGGTCTGCTAATGGATTATCCCATTTGATGTACTCTACCCCAATTACATGATTGAAATCGGTGATTTCATTATCTTCTGGCGGATTGATGTTAAATATGTTTTCATGTCTACGGTCTGTAATTGTCATCACAATCCCATTATTAACCACCTCACATAACATGAAGTTCAAATCATTGCCTTCTGGCTCGGTTGTGCTAATGAATATTGAATAATCATCATTCTCAAATGGATACTTCTCTGATGTAGGTACCACTATTCCTGGTGTGAAACTACCAACAATAGTCCATATTCTACCAGCACTTGCTTCAATAACTCCAGCCGCAATATTCAAACTTAATTGAGTGTCGCTCTGTATTGCCTGTACTTCATATTCTTCAAATAGCTCAGGACCTCCCTGATTCTGAAGAATACGAATTCTACTTGGGAAGTTTCCTTGTCCTCTTAATCGTTCTGTAAATTTTGTGCCAATCCCTGTTACAACTCCTTCAGCAGTAATGCTAAGAGTTCCTTCCTCAGTGTTTGTTTGTCTATATCTACAGTACACATATCTTGTAGCACTATCTCCAGGTACTGTAAGGTAGCTATTCAAATCCTCAAGAACTTCAATTACATCGAGATTTGTATCAACAGCCTTACCTGCTTTAATTGTGATAAGGCCTACTCCAGCAGAAACTGGTTGTAGGTATGTCCATTGAGCTTCACCAGCGGGCTTAACTACTCCATACGAAGTTATCATCTGTTTCATGATTCTCTCATACCCAGATTCCTTAATACCTTCAACCAAATGGTCGAGTTCCGCTTTTCCTAAAAATAAATTGTTCGATAATGTAAGTTCCATTGATTAAGGTGTTAAGTCATATTCGTTAAGAAGGTTGTAATTCGCTGGGTCAGTTAAATCAGCACTACCAGCATTCCATATTCCCTCAAGTATTCTGTTTGTGATAAATATCTTTACATAATCCCCAGCCTCTAATATTGCTGGATTACCATTTGCAGGGTCTTTCATTATTATCGGTCTCGCTTCGGTGAAAATATTTGATGCGGATGACCTTTTGATTATCTCAACTATTGCCTTATGTTCTTCAGCAACTCCATACGTTATTGCAGGATTTTGTGCAAATCCATTTACTTCTATTGTGTATACTGGATTTGTAAATCCATCTACTCCTACTGTGTATTGATGAAAGTCTAAGAACGCGCTATTTCCTATAAAGTCTTTTATATGAATGATGTCTCCTGGAGCAGCTAAGTCGAGAATGTCTGACATCTTATTTCCATCAGAATTCAACTCAGCCATTGTTATATTAAATGTTCCTACATTATCCATTGCATTGGCATTCCATAACAGACTCCCTGCAACTACAGCGCCATCTCTTTTTGCTACAAAAGGAAAGCCAGTAAATCGACCAACTTGGTCAAGAATAGCCATTAATAGTCCATTATGATTGACTGCCAAGATTCCTCCTGGAAGTGCGCCTGGGTCAATGCTGGAATTGACTAGTGCTTTTAGCGTGTCTAAATTATCTGCCATAATTACTCGTATATTTCTTCGTATCGTTCTTCATATAGACCTCTTGGAGGCTCTTCTTGTTGTGTTCGTTTTTCTCCTAGTTCAATATGTGTATTGACTAACCCAACTTCATGTGGAATTAAATAACGTCTAACCGCTTCCTCTATTTGGGTTGATGATAACTCACTTCTGTTCTTCAACCATGTCTCTACTAAAAATGGTGCTCCAATTACTCCTTTCCCATAAGTAGTTCGTAATGGCTTGAATTCAATGTCGCGAATATACAAAAAGTCTGTATCAGTTCCAGTCGAAGTTACTTCTAAAACACTATACGTAATGAGAATCGTTTTAGCTAATGGGTCGGTTCCATCGTCTTGAAATTGGAAATCTCCATTAAATAATTGCGCTGTTGTTACTGTCTGAGGAAACCCTCCAATCACATTTCCTTCCAATAACAAATCGCCAGGTCCTGTAAATGCAGTTACACTAATCTCTATATTCTGTCTTCTATCTAATCGCATCCATCCACTAAGTAAGTCGCTCCTTTTCATTGTATATAACTCACCATTTTTGACGATTATCTCTTTGTCTTTTACTACAATTGGAGTTCCAGTCGAACCTCTTTGCACTAAAATCTCTAATCCAACACGACACATATTCTTAATTGAACGCTGATTCCATCCATAAGTTATGTTGGTTGTGGTTATCGCAGGGTCATCTACAATAGCCTCATTATATGGAAATAGGATTACTCTAACGAAATACCACTCAGTATCTTGTGCTAATCGACATTTATCAATTGCTATCACTCCATTACCAGACTGTAACGGTCCTAATGCTACTGGATTTGACGCAACCCCATCAATATCAAATCCTCTAATAGTTGCGCTGAACACTGCATCTCCTTTTGCCCAGAACGTCATCTCATAAGGAAGAGACACATCTATCTTTGTTGTGTAATCAATCTGTGTATCAAAATTTGTTATTCCTATCCCTGCGTTCGCGCCAGCTAGTACATTATCTATTTTAAATACATCGGTAAATCCATCATAATCAAGTAGTGTTACATTACCTGAGTTGATTAATGGCACATCTGCTAATACGTGAGAGCTGTTAAATAATTTGACTGCCCATGGATTGTCGTGAATATATTTGTTTAACGGACTATTAACATTCATCGTCCATCCAATTGTTTTTGGATTATTGATAAGAAATATTATTTCGTCACATATCTTCTCAAAGTCGATTATTCGTAACAACTCACCATGTATGTCTTCATCACTTCCCTCAACATTCACTATATCTGTTGTTGCAATTAATGGAGTTCCTCTTTCAGTTATTTCATTGATAAGATTTGTCATCAAATACACCATCGACAATCTTGTCTGGTTCTTATCGACAAACATCCCTTTGTTTTTAAGATATCTTCTGAATAGACGCTCATCCATATCGAAATTCTCAAACTGTCTAGCGTAAGCTACTTGCTGTCCAAAGAAACAAGTGCTGGTTCGCCAAAAATCAATATAGTCTCTGTCTTCTCCTGTCGCGTTTCGATTATCCCCTCTAATTAATGACTTACTAACAACTCCAGGTGTATACATCTTCTCTAATACGTTAGCGCACCAAACAAGAACTGCTTGGTCGTTACATGACTCAAAGAAATATGTAAATATGCTATCATCAAATGCCTGTCCGCAAGTCGCTTGTGCTGCCATGAGATTTTGAAGAGACACCCACTCAAAGGCGATACTTCCTGTCGGGTCAGTTCCTCCACGAGTGTATCTATACTCTATTTGCCAGTCCCATCTATAATCTAGTGTCACTGCTTGAAGATTAGGTCCAGTTAGCGCTATCCAAGCGTCACTCCAATTAATCATATCAGTTGTCACTCTAAACTCTTTGATAAAGAATCGGGTTCCTGTCTCACCAGTAACTGAATCGCTAAATCCGTTAATTGTGTTCACCCCATTCATTATCTTAGACTTGAATAGTAATGTATCCCCAATATTATTTAGTGTGTTCTCTAATGCCATATCTTAACAAGGTGCTTCATCATAATTCGCACTGTGAAGTGCTGTTCTATTAAATATCAGTTGTCCAGTTTCTCCTCCACTTAATGTTGAGTTGATTTCTACTGAACTTTCTGTCGCTGGCGTTCCACTATTATATACTGCAAACTTCCAACCATACGTTCCAGGAGTTAAATTAGTGTAATTCAATCCAGATGTAGTTCCTACTAAAATGTTTTCAACAATTGAGCCTGTCTGACCTGCTGGTACTACAAAGTTGACTTCCCATAAAGTCCAACATCCATTTGCTTCAAGTGGTTCTGGGACTGCTAAATCCATTCCTCCGTTTACTGGAGTTTCGTCATTCTTATCATATATGCTGAATGTGCGAACTTCTGTATCTGTCAACGCTCCCGCATCAGTCGCTACTAGCGTCATTTCATACTCTTCTGGACTTTCTTTCTGTCCCATTTCTGTCAATCCACTTATTGCAAATACTGCATTCCCATTTCCTCCAACTACATTAACTGTATCAGTCCAAACGGTAGACATATCAAATGTTCTTACTAATGTTGCAACTACACTAACATCGTGAGCATCGACATCAGTAATAATCGCAGTGAAGTCCCATGGTTGAGGTTTGTCTGAAATATCTAATGTCCCCTGCATTTTCCCCAAATATTTTCCAAGCGAAGTCATTGCTCCTATTGAATTAATCACTGGTGCTACATTGGCGGGCGTTCCTACTGTGATATTTATTATATCAGTACCAGTATCACCATCGTTATCAGTCACTGTTAATTCAATTGCATAAACCCCTGCAGTAGTCATTCCTTTTATGATAGGATTTTGTGATTGATTGTCTGGAACAAATTGAATATTTCCACCAGCCCCTACAAATGAAACTGTTCTCCATGAGTATGCTACAATCGTGCCATCTGCATCTGTACCGCTACCTGCTAATTGATATTCACTTATTGGTAATGTTATACTATCATCACTACCTGCAATCGCAACTGGTGCGATGTTTAATCCAGTTACTATTAACTGCATTGTATCATCTCCTGTCAATCCATCATCGTCAGTCGCTGTCAATTTGAATTGATATGTTCCTACTAATAATCCATTAATCTGCAAAATAGGATTGGTCGGTGTTAATAAACTCATTGTAGGGCCTGCAATTTGAGTCCAAAGATATGAGGCTATCGTGCCATCTGGGTCGGTTGCGCTTCCTACTATACTCACTGAACTGTTAGGAAGTCTTTGGGTTAAATCTATACCTGCATCTACTATCGGCTGTAGTTTATTGGCTGCTAATACTTTTATTGTAAATATGCTCATTATACAGAGGTGTCATGGATTACGTAATCAATTAATATTTCTTTTTCTTCTGCGATGTCTCCTGAATCTACATACTTCAATCGCTCTTGGTCTATTTCGTATGGTGTTAGAAAGAAAGGTAAATCTTGTGCTGTCACTTTGACATCATCCAAATATAACTCTCCTCCTCCAGTAGGCGGAATTGAAGTGAATTCAATGTTCTTAACTAAATCCCCTTCTGCGTCATTGTAGTCTAACAATAGTGCCGCTGAAGTGAATACATATTCTCCCATATTGGTTGTCAATGTCTCATTATTAGTTACTGTCGGTACTGCATTGGCGTTAGTAATGTTAAAAGTTACTTCTGCACTCTCACTCCATAAATTTGCTGCTATCCCATCATCTAATACTGACATTAAAAATGAATCGAACTTATCCCCATATCTGCCAAACGGCGGTTGATAAATTAATGCTGTTATTCCAGCTAACGGAATTATATCTCCAACTTTAACAGGAACTCCACTTAATTTCAATACACCTAATTTCGGTACTGAATCTATTCTAGTCCATAGCAATAAATCACCATCTACATCAGTAAATTCATCATTGATAATTGTTGTAGTGAACGTGTATATCACATTCCAAGGACTTGAAATAAGTACAGGCCCTAATACTGGCTGTGTGTTAGGTTGTAAGTTTTCAAAATAAGTAGTCTCATCATTTACCAATGATGCCTTACTCGTTGTTACTGTTGTTGTCTCCAATTGTGCCATTATCCTGCTATTGTTGTAATAAAGTCATCGTCTATCGTTGCTGGATAAAATACTGGAGAAATCACTCCACTACTATCCGCAATAATCGCTCCATCCAAATTTCGCATAACAAATGACCTAATTCTTGGAAGTCTTGCAGGGTCAACTGGTATATCGGCTCTCGGAAGAAAGAAAGGGTCAGATACATTTTTTACTTGTTTGGTCTCTTTGACTATCTGCAACATATCATCCCATTCCACTCTATCTCCTTGTTTCCAGAATCTAGGGTCAATGTACTTACTCAATGCTGTTTGAATGTCAATTCTTACTTGGTCAATGTCTGCGTTTTGAACTAGCTCTAGTCTGAAATCAACATCTATAAAAGTTGACTCAACATTAACTACCAGTGCGTTTACGCTTGTATTGTTTATTCCATTATACATCCCTATTCCTAAGAATGGTGTAATGTCTGCTAGTAATTGTGTTAATTCATCTGCGGTTAAATCAATTCCATTTTGAGTGGTTACCGCTATTAGATGTTGCCCTTGGTCATTTACACCATTTGTGTAGGTTCTCAATATATTGGGATTATAATTCAACATCACTTGTGTTATGTATTCTAATGTTCCTCTTGCCGCTATATTTGCTCCATTTTTAATTCTAATTCTAAAGAACTCGTCACTCTCTATATCGCGACCTCCTGTACATTGATATTCGTTAAGCACCCCTACATGACCACTTGGTGATGGAGATACTGTAGTTATTGTTAATGGCGCTACGTTCGTTCTGCTTCCTGAGCTTTGTGAACGTACCTTTGCGTATGTAAATCCTAAACTTCCTACTACAACGTCTTCAGTTAATTCAAAATCAACTCCTCCTCCAAAGAAGAAATTGGTTAATGCTACGTAGGTTGTTCCTGGGTCAGCAATTAACTTGATGTAAGTTGTTGACTGAGCCTGACCTAATCTATTTCCCACTCCAGTTCTTTGAGCAATTATATCTAAGTGATTACCAAACGCTTCATCAGGGAATAAATGACTTTCCATCAAAGCAATTTCTTTCAGTGTCTTCTGACCAATTTTTGCAGTTCCGTACGCAACTCCATTCAACACACTCTCATCGGACACCTTAGTTACCTTGCTAGTTTTGTTTAACAGTGCCTCTATAAACAGCTGTTTTAATTCCCTGATTGATGTTATTCTAGTTATAGCCATGTTAAAATACTATTTGTGTTGGTACTACTTCTCCGAATCTGGTCTCAACTTCAAATGAAATCTTCAACGCATCCTGTTCTATTTCGATGTTTTTTACCAACAATGATTTTAGCGTATCGTCCTTTTTAAATGTCGCATAAAACTGTCTAAATATGACTGGATAAGGTACAGACATTCTATTACTTCCTCCCACCAAATCTACTTGAATCCCATCTTCTGGGAATTCTGGTGTTTTTCCTTTAGTCAATTGTGCAAGAATATTTACTGCTTGAACAACAGTCTCCTTGTATGATAATGCTAGTAAATCGTCATCGGCAAAAGTTAGGGACCTGTCTAAATCAAGTCCGTAAATCTTCTCTCCATTAATATTATCAACTACTGATTCTATATTGAAATTCAATCTGTTGAAGTAGCTAGTCTCAATTACGTTTCCTCCCTCACTATTATAATCTTCTTCAGCAATGTCATTGCGTAAGGCAATTCTAATCCAATCACTTTCACTACTACTTGAACCTAACTCTCTCGCTAACTGTTCTAGTGTTTGAAATTGCTTTAATACTGTCTGTACTTCAATGTCAGGTGAGAAGTTGTTTTTGGTTATAATGCTTCTCAACCATTTAGAGCTGTTCTCAATTGTATTAAGGCCCTCTTCTATTTGAGTAAGCAGACTAAGAACTTCCCAATATTCGGGTCCTGTCATTCTGTCTCGATTGAGTTCCATCAATGCATTAACTTCATAGGCTTGAGTAAACAGCTTTTTTAGATTTCTGAACGCTACTCTATTTGGTCTAGTAATACTTCCAGAGTAATAATCTAATATTTTCGTTCGGTCTTTATCAATAAACGAAACAAAGTCATTGAGATATTGACCTATGTCATACCTAATGATTTTGGTAACCTTTGTTATTATGTTTGTTGGTAATCCCATTAAAATATTGATGACGTTATTGAGCCAACTGACGAATCTATACCTCTTTGAAGTAAGTCCATTCCTGTTGATTTTAATAACGATGTTATTGCATTTCCTGAATCTAGGTCTTCAACTTTAGCTAACGCAGTTAATTGCATCTCATATTGCCACATCATGTTGTTACTGTAGTCTTGAGATAGTTTCAACTGATTAATCTTAACCAAGAAATTGTGCCCTAATGGCGGAATATATAAAAATAGCTTGTTTGGTCTGTTTTGATTATCCACTCCAGAAGATTTGGTTGAGATAGCTTCTAAGATTTTAGTAGTACCGTATCCTGTCTTTAATCTAGCGTCAAGAATTGATGTTCTTATAGTAAGTCCATTGTCTCTAATATTATCGAATACGCCATTTGCTGTTGAAGCGGGATTTGTAAAAGAACCTCCTCCTACTAACACTCTAAGTTTTCTACCAAATGTCCCTGATAGTGAAAGTCTTTTTGGAATGAAAGAATCTGTATCTAGTGCAGTAACACCAGCAAAACTCTTTTTGATATTGGTCACCTTTACATCATCGTAAGATATTGCATTTGGCGTAACTGGGAATGTAAGATACTCAATCGTCTGTCCATCAAATGAGGTCAATTCTAGCGTAACTGCATAATACTCAAAATCGTTAGGAAACAGTGCATTCGCACCAGCCTTCCCGATTTGACCTATCATCTCTGACCCTATGGTATCTAATATGCCTCCCATTAACTAATATCTCTATATTGTAACAATCTGTTTTTGCGATATGCTTGAATGCTTACTTTGTTTCCTTGGTTTCCTCCTAAAACGTATATGTATCGACTAGTTTCTCTAATGAAAAATCCAACATGACCTCTCCAATCATCTTTACTCACTCTCCACAACACAACGATGTCCCCCTTTACTGGATTCTCCGTTGAAACACCTACTTCCAACCAACTTCTTGCATTGAGCTTGCCACTGTATTTGCATCCTGCAGTCTTGGCAACCCAATTAGCAAATGCGCTACACCATGCAGTTTCGTCTTTCAACTTACTACCATCGTAACCTATTTCATCAAAATATTGTGTAATCCTAGGGTTGTCTAACTTTCCCACGATTTCAGCGACTCCAAACTCGCCTAATGCGACTTCTATTATATTTTCTCTCATGGTATAAAAATAGTTATTTTATTCCGTAAATGATGTCTCACTAAGGAATTGTTGTAATTGACTGGTTAATTGGCTAATTGCTCCTGCATTAACAGGAGGACTTGAAGGACTTCCTGGGCTTGAGCAGATTACTGTCAGCAATGATATTTGTGTTATTAGGTTTGTTAGTATAGTCACTAACTCATTCCCTAATACTAGCGGATTAGTTCCCGTTCCTGCAGTGAACCCTCCTGCAGCGCTCATCGCTCCCGCAACAGCTAAGGTTTGTGCAATGCTTACTGCCTGACCATCAATAACGACTCCTTTCGCTATGGTTACTGTCTCATCGTTGATTACTATCTGCTTATCTACGACATTAACAGAGTCAGATGTGATTGCCATTTCACCTTCTTTTAACGAAATCGAATTATTGAGGTCATCGACTATACTAATCTCTCCGTCAATTACAGTCAATACATTACCAAAAGCATCTTTATAGGTTAGGCCTGTTTCAACTATTGCTAGTTCATTCTCAAACGCATCCTTATACGTTAAGCCTAAATCCTTTTCAATCACTAACTCAACGGCTTCACCATCTGTATATGTTAATCCTGTACCAGTTTCAACTACTAGCTTTATATCTAGCCCTAAATTAACTTCAAGTCGCTTCTCTATTGTGGTTTTGAAAGTATCGTCAATTGTCAATTCTCCAGTTCCATCTGCATTTAAGCTGAATGAAGAACTTCCACTTCTACTGTGTGATTTCAATTGAATTCCTCCACTATTGTCTATACCATTATATACTGTTACTACATACGAAGGTGCGTTACCATCTGCACTAACAGTGATTTCATGACTCTTTGAAGGAAATTTATGTACAGCAACATTTTCAAGATATGGATGAAATTGTCCAGGCTTTGTATAAACTCCAGTAACAAATAACTGATTATGCTGTTTCGCAATACTCCAAGAAACCAAATTTCCATATTGACCAGCCTTCTCAGGAAAAGTTAAATCGTCAATCAAATGATTAGGGACCTTTACATCTCTGTATATTTCATGGTCTGAACTTACTAGCATAACGTATCCTGTTTGATACACTAGTTTTAAATAATCCTTTCTACTTACATCAATTGGAATAATTGTATACCCAAATCCGTTCACAGGACTATCCTGTCCAACTTTGATTTGCGAACTTTGCTTTATCTCACGATATATCTTTTTAGGGAATGCTCTCATTATTGTGTGAATTGTCTTCTTTTTAGAAAAAAGTTAAACACGTCAGAGTCTAACTTAATATCAGATTTGTAATCAGCTTTATCTACAGCACTTCCTTTAGTAACAACATCGTAAATACCATCTCTCAATTTGTCTATATCAACTAAATTGAAATATCCCATTTTAACTTCTTTCCCATCAACGAAAACATCCTTGCCTTTGATGAAGTCCTTGACCATTCCTCTCTCAACTTGAACTGTTGTGGTTCTATCTATTGACTGACTGGTAATTCCTATTTGATTGCTTACACTAGTTACATAAAAGAATTCTTGAGTTGGTCTATAATAAATCCAATTACCTTTCCTGATTCTTCTATCGCCATTCAACACTAAAGTCCCTAGCCGAGTAAAAGGTAGATATAATGATGTCTCTATTAAAAACGTCAATTCCTGAGCCGCTTGGTCTGCATATAAATCTTTATCTTCTTCACCTTTTTTATGATTGAAGAATTTGTAGTTACTATAATTAGACACTACACTCAACCTTCTATTACCAAATACCTGAGCATATTCATCAAAGTATATTCCTGGAACGTGCCCTAAACTTACAGTATTCCCTGCAAAATTTCCTTTCTGTTCCACTTGATACCAAGCGTATGCTTCATTACTAAACTTCAAGTCATCGCTATGGACATCGGCCGCATTAATGTTTATCACTGCAGGGAAAAATGAACCTTTGCCAGTTACAATTATTTCTTGCAACGCCTCTACATACTTCTCACTATCTACATCTATCCATAAATCATTGCTCTGCTCTATCTCACTTCCTGAAGGATTAGTATATGTGCTACTTCCTACATCGACTGGTTCTTGAAATTCAGTACCATCTTCTGGATTGTATTGCTTCACTGCTTCTTCTAATGCTTTGAAAGTAAAAGGAGGTTGTCTGAAAATTAGGTAAAATGTATTTTCATATGTGTCTGTGAAAAACTCAACAAATGGTTGTTGTGCTACTTTACCAAGTAGGTCATAAATACTTCCTTGTGGATTTGATACGCTATCATCTGCCAATTTCAAGTCAGCGAGACTAGGGTCAACAAATACTTTACATAATTGCCAAATTCCATTAGCGTCTTTCGTTTCATCTTCTGCTGCTACTCCACTAAGAACGCCTCTCTTTAAAGTGGTAACTTTTGTAATATTTTCAAACAGGGAAAACACATCATTTGGAACATAGCCAATTGAAGCGATTCTGTGAAAAATGAACTCAATCTTCTGTCGTATTGACTGTGCTAAAAATGCGGCAACAGTACGAAACTCACCTTGAAGATATCGGTCTCCAAGTTTACCACCATACAGACTATTGACGTGTCCAATGCTATATGGGTTGAAATAGCTGTTGTCATCCATCAATGCTTTTGAAAAATCTCTTCCACGAATAACAGTGTTGGCAGTAGATGAACCAGCATCTCCTTGAACATCAGGAATGTCAACTAATCCAATCATATCCTTCCATGTCTTAGTCAGCTTCTGTTCGATTGTCAAAATAGATTCTCCCTCTAATTGCAGTTTCTCAAAACTGATGAATATTAAATCGTTCTGTGAAACAATCTTCTCATAATAATTGTGGGTACGTTGATATTCGTCAACTTTTGACTTTGCTCTAACTCTCTTACTGATATTTCCTAATGCTACTGGACCTAAATCTCCTACCATCTCCCACTTCATCTCAGAGCCTTGTTGTACAAGTTCGCCTATCACTGGATTCATGTGTACGCTGAAGTTTCCTCCTATATCTATTGATGATTCCATCGTCACCCTATTAACGTGTCGAGTAATATCTACAAATCCGCCTTGATTTCCTTCTTGCAAATAAAGTGCTCTGGACCAGAGCAATACTTGTATTTGTGGATGTATTAGTCTTTGCTGTTCGTTTGTTGCTAAATATGCTGGAACGTAACCAGGGTCATTGGTTATAGTCTTAATCTTATTAGGCCAATATTTCTTATCAAATACTTTTTGAGTAGTGATATTGCTGGTGTATGTGATATCTACTGCGATTTTCTCCGCGTACATATATATCGTAGTTCCATTAACGATAGGGTAATCAATTTTATCACTATATGTTTCATCGCCACCATTATATTCTCTCTTTTGAGTAATAGTTAATGCTTCCCATAATCGAAGGTGGTTTGTCTTACTCTTATAACTTAATTCCAGTAATTCATTCTTTTCCAATGACGCTGTAACAAAATCTACCGAATTAATCAACTCACTTATTGTCATCGGCCCTAATCCTCTCAAGTGAGTATATGGCACGATATCAACTTTATCGTCAATCGACTTTTTCTCTAGTGCCTCAGCCAACTCTGCTCCTTCAGCATCTGCAATCTGCTCTTCGGTAGTTCCTTGACCATATAGGGCACTTTCTTCAATTCTTCTTCTAATTAATCCTTGATACGCCACTCCATCAACTACAGTATTCTGTGTCTTCCACGCATTGACTGCTTCTATATGGTCATTCTTATTAATTAATTGTCGAATCTCACTTTTCTGTAAACTACCTCCACCTGCATTGTATGTGAAACTAATTAGCGCATCTCTTTGTTTTTGACTAATTCTAATTGTGATATAACTATCGACAAATTTTTCAGCCTTATTACGTACATCTTCTTCAAAATATGCATCGGCTTGTTCTTCAGTAATTTCCTGACCCTCATATACATCATCTCCTGTATGGCCATAGCCAATAGTCCATCGTCTTCCAATGTCATCGTAATATGATGTTAAGTGCGGTCTTCCGCTTTGGGATACACTTTCATATTTGTGAATTAAGTCTCTTCCGTCTTTTCCTAGTGCCATTAGTTAAAAAAGTCCATCATGTTATCAATTGCGCTGTTTAGATTTTCTAGTGTCTCGTCAATTTCTCTTATAGATTCGATTGCTGTCTCAACGCCTCCACCTACCGTACCCATCATATCTTTAAATTCTTCAGTCAATGTCAACATTTGAGCGGTTGCTGGCGATGATGCTGCCAACGCTTTTCCTGCGGCTCCTGAATCTCTCTTTGTAAATTCTTCTAGCGACAAATCTCCTCTAAGAATAGCGTCTATATCAACGTTTCTCATCTGACCTCCAGTCAATCCTTGCATAAGATATGATTGTGCGTTAAGGTCTCCTCCTGTCTGTTTGACAAAGTTTAATGTGTCTTGTAAATATCCTTCAGAATTAATTCCCTTCTCCATCTCCATTTGCAATTCAAACATCGACTTACCTGGATTTCTTTTTCTTAGAATATCAAATTTTATAGCTCTCGCCTCTGCACTACCTTCAGTACCTAATCCTTGATTAAGTCCTTGAACAGTTGACATCATATAATCATCACGCTCGTATCGACCACCCATTTTCTGCAAACCTCTCATCAATTGCAGTGTTCCTTCTGAGTGAGTTCCTCCATGCGCTGAGAACTGTTGTTCTTGAAATCCTACAAATCCACCAACGATATCTTGCATTCTAGCCATATCGGTGTTCTTCGCTCCCATCGCTCCTGTTCCATACATCGAGCTAAATATATCATTTGTAAGTCCTTTGCTGTCGCTATGTAAGATTCTTCCAAGTTTCTCTAAAGAATTTCCAGTTCCAGCACTTAGCGCTAATCCCTTCTCAACTTCCAACATATCCATCGCTCTACTACCAGCATTTTTGCTTGTTCCAGCGGCTCGTATTGCACCAGGAATATTCTGACTTAGAAAGTTTTCTCTTGAAACACCTAAACTTGTAGGACCATATCCATTGAAGAAATCAGTCACTCCCATGTCTGATGCGAGAACGCCTTTATTAGTCATTCCTCTTAATGCCGCTGTTTCTGAGGCAGATTGCTCTCTTTGAGATTTTATGTTTAACCCTGCGACTGCGATTGCAATTACACCCGCAATTGTACCTAATATTGTTCCTTTACCAACAGCATCTAATGTTTTTTGCATTGCGCCTGTTCCATCTGACGATGACGCTACACCTTTTGCTCCACTAACTATTCCAACAACACCACCACCACGTTTGCTGTCTCGTCCTTTACCATCATCCTCTTCACTCTTTCGTTCTGCACGTAATTTACTAGCTGTTGTTCTAAACTCACCTCCATCTTCGCCTTGAATTAATGTCTCAAGTTCTTCACTTTCTCGCTTACTATCAATTTGGTCTTGTCGTAATTCTTTTTCTGAACTACCTTTAACCGCACTGATAAGTTCTTTCAATAAATCAACTTGAAGTTGGTCTTCTTTTGACCCACGACTTATCTCATTCATCGTCGAACTAAACTCTCCTTTTACTTGCGCTTCTCTAGCAACGTTTTTAGCTGACCCCATTCCTTTGTCACGAATGTTGACTGCCTCAGCTCTCGCAGAATCTCTTTCTAATCTATTTTTTTGTTGAATTAACGCAATCTGCTTCTCATAATGTGAGATAGCTTCCTTTGCGTTTTTAGACTGAGCCATTGAATCTTGCAGAATTCCTCTACCGACATCCACAGCCGAGCGTCTCATCTTATCCATGAAACTGGTTACTCCATTATCTCTGGCCGAAAATACTAGCTCTCTATTCATTAGTTCGTGTTAACAGTGATTATATCAGGGTCTCCGTCGATTTTAGATAAATCAACAGCATCATAAATATCCCTAATTTCTTGGTCAGTTGATGCCTGTTCTTCCTGTTTTCGTAACCAATTTCCTGTTCGTGGAGTATAGAACTCGTCTTTTGGCAAATCATTATACGCATCTACCTCTCGGTATAACACGTGTTCCTCAAAAGCAAATCGAATGTCTAATACATCAAGATTTTGATGTTGTTCTGAATTGAAAGGTATGTTGAATTTTTTGCGGTACCATCTATCCAATGGATATAGAGCATTCCATCGGCGAACTTCGACTTGTACGCTGTCGATTAATTCATTAAACTGCGGTTTCTTTTTTTCCATCTTTGCTCGCTGACTGTGCCTTTCTTAGTGCTTCGGTAAAGTCTGTGAACCAAGGAACAAATTGCTTTTTGTATTGGGTTGATAGTTCTTCTAAATCAAACGGGTCTAGGTTTTCCCAAGAATCTACTTTCAAATCAGTAATTAAATTAGGGAAGAACACCATTAGGTGAGAAAACATATCAATGTTATCTAATACGTATTCAGACCAAACAGTCTTGTTTGCTAAAATACTACCATATTGGTTGTTTGAAATATTTGCTTTCGCAATCTCGACTCTCATTAAGTTTCCAGAAGTAACCCTATCTACGGTATACTTATTGTCCTTAACCTTAAACACTAGTTTGGTATTGTACATATATTACGGTTTAAACGATTTCTTAAATACTAAACAATATCGGTGTTAGGTATGTGAAATCTTGATTATGTGATGCGATTTGGCCTTCAGCTACATTCATACCCTCTCTGTCAATAAAACATCCTTTGATTGTAGCATGTTTTTGTAACTCAGCTGTATGTAATCCAGTCGTTGGGTCTATTCCTGCGGAGATTTTCTTATAGATTGTTACATCTACTCCACTTTCTTGCAATAGTACATTATCGACAAAGGCTTGAAGCGAATCTGCGCTTCTTTTGATTGCGTCAGGAAGTCCTGTTGTCTTGAAATCTACTTCGTAGAATTCAGCAGTCAAAGTTCCGTTCCATTCTGTTGCTGGAAGTTCTTTTGCAGTTAGTTCACCTAATCCGCTAACTCTCCCTCTTCGGAATGTCTCAGTACAAGTAATATTTCTCATTTTACCGACTGTGATTCCGTCTACTTTCACTATCGCTAGTGGGGCTGTTAAAACTTTTTGTGCCATGTCGTTCTATTATATTAAATTAGGGTCAAGGATTAGTCCAGTCATAAACAGTTTGTTCACCTCAAAGTTTGGTACGAAACCGTAGTCAACTTTATAAGCATCTTGAACAATCGTTACTGTAATGTCTTGGAATGACAGAATCAAATCATCTTCGGTTGCTGTCGCTTCTTTTGTTCTCAAGAAATTTTCTACCCATTCCTTCACAATTGCTGGACTCAATGTAGAGCGATTAGGCCCTGCGAATTGATTTCCAAGTAAAGTATTTTTGGCATTAACTTCTAGTTCTTTATTTAGTTGGGCCGCAATTCTCTCAACAGATACTAAGTGAGATGTCCCATTACTATTTACTACAAATCTATTGTCTTGTAATGTGTTGATTCCTTGTGTGATTGCGAAGATTCCTCCTCCAATTTCACTATCATAATAAGTAGTCAATACTCCAGCGTCTAGTGCTGTTTCTCTTTCTCTTATACTTAATCTATGAACTTCACCAGCAATTCCTATTCCTTTAAATGTAATTGGAATCTGAGGTGCTAATCCACAAGTTCTTCCTAATACAAGTGCTGTTTTGAATAACACACTTTTTGTTCTTAGGCCTAATCCACCAAGTCTATCTTGAATTTTACATCCACCATGAACTACCATCACACGATTACTATCGTATGCAACTGCGCCTGCAATTGATTGAGAAGCAAATTCTGTTATGCTATCTCCTCCACCAACTACCAGATATTTTTGATACTTTGCTTCATTCTCAATATGGAATTGAAGACTAAAGTTATCTGCATCCTGAGCGTTTGCACCGTAGTTTAATGAAAGTATAAATGTGTAATCTAATGCTCGTATTGCTTCTAATGCCGCAGTCATACCAGCCGCATCAGCTGTTTGGGTTCCTGCTGCAAATAATTGGTTTCCTGTAGTTGCGCTTAAATCACCAGCTACTATTGTATCTCCAGTAATTCCAGTACCATTTGCACTGAAGTTATTATTAAAATCATAATCTGTACTTGCCCATGCTACTAATTCACTTAAAAGAGTTACCTCAGGTGATGTTGCTACTAATACTGGCGCTGTGTCTCCTACAGCAATTCCGTCAAGAACTAATCCAGCATCGTCAACTCCTTTATAAGTACCTCTCCAAAATTTGAATCTGAACTTGGCAATATCTACTACACCAGCCTCCATCGTCCAAGCAAATCCTTGAGTAAGTAAGTTAGTTGCTCCTTCTACTCCATTTCCACACAATCCTTCATGTAATGATGTGAATACTACATCCCCACCAGTTGCGAAACTTAATGTCTGAGTAGCGGCAACTGTAGTCATCGCTCGAATATAGTTCACTTTACTACATCCTTGAGAACCACTATTGAATGGTCTGAAAAGAGGTAATGCTAAGTCCCAAATTACTCCGCCACCGACGAAGTTCTGTAAATCCTTTATGTTGTCAAACGGATAGATTGAACCTTCTCCTGTCTCTGATACTCCAGCGACACCAGCTCCACCTCCATAATTATTCGTGTCATCAGAGTCTACAATAACAATATTCCCATAAGAAAGCTCTAATGGTTGGTTATTTACTCCAGACTCTGTTTTCGTATATACTCCAGGTAATTTGATTAATTTGCCATTGAAGTTAAATTGTGTAGCCATAAAATAGAATTTTTCTAAAAATAAACCTTATTCTTCGGTTTGAGTACTTTTAGGGGTTGTTTTTTCTCGTTTGTCGATTACGCGGTCAGCAATTAATTGCTTTTCCCATTGATTACTTGTTCTCGTATCATCGACCTTATATTTTTTATTAACGATGAAAGTGATTCTGGATGTGCTATTCCCACTAAGTCTAATAAACTCTTTTGCTGTAATTTTACTAGCTGCCATATTTATTCTGTTATAATATCTACGTTTCTAACACAGATGTCTGTTACTAAACTGTCTGTCCACCATCTAGGGACCAATTCGTCATAAGAAAATGAAAGTCCTATTGACCTCATATATATATGATTGGGCACAAGGTCGGGATTTATTTTCAATTCTTGACCTGATATTTTTGCATTCTCAAGACCTTCCAGTGCAACGCTATCTAAAACACTTATCAGTCCAGCACGTAATAAATAGTACATCATAAGTACCTCACTATGATTATCTGAAGTACATACAATATGGTACTGAGTATCAAATCTTCTTTCGTATTGAACAAAAATGTCGGTGCCATCAACTATTCGATGTCCCTCGTCTCCTCCTTCACCAATTCCAATACTATTCATACCTACTGATTCGCTCGGCATTGTGATGTGTATTGTTGGAATTATCCCTCTCTGTGCATCGAAAAACATTCTAGTTTCAATGTATCTGGCGTGGTCTGGTGTTCTTGTGAATAAATCGACTGCTTCATCAAAGTAATTCTTCTTATTATCGTTAATCCCTGTAAAGTATGCATATAGTAGAGACTTCGTAGTGTCTGCTAAATTTGCATTGTAGTCATTCCTAATGTGAAGAAGGAATCCTTCAATCAATTTACGTAGTGTTACTTCTGGAACTTGTAGTGCCATTAAAATCCTAATTCGTTTAAATAATTATCAATTGAGATATCGACTTGTTGAGGTATGTTCAATTTACTTAATGCTTGTCCAGCTAAATTCGCTGCTGAAAAACCTGGATGAATCCATCTATCACTATCTGAAGCTAAACTCACTCGTCTGAATGTAACGTAACCTCCTTCGGTTTTAACCATGCCCTTATATATCGAAGTCTTCTCGCTTCTCTTAATTGCGTCTGTAAAAATACCACTTTTAACTTGTTTTCTCAGCGCAATACTTTTAGGAATGTGATATTGACTTGGAATGTTCGCCATCTTCAGCGACTCACCAGGTGCCTGTCTCTTAACCTCATTATGTATACTTGTTGGCATTATTCCTGAGAATGCTTCACTGTCTCCTATCGTACTTGGAACACCGAATCTAAACGGAACCGTAATGTAGGGCTTGCCTTTCGTGGTGTACTTTACTTTCTTTGAATTCAATAGTCCTTTTTTGATATCGAATGAACTATGTCCCATCTCAATCGCATTAGGAAGCCATGCGGCTGGATTGAGATAAACCACTGCAGTAAACTGTCCCCTTTTAGCTACTTGAATTGCGTTAGCGTATTGCACCCTTGATTGATTCAACGTAGAGTTTGCTACATTCTCCCATACACTTGCGAATTCAGCGGCAATGTCTTCAACAGCGTGTTGCAATAACCCATCGACCTCTTTTTGAGATAGGTTGAATTCTTGCACCATTGCGCTTGTATCTATATCGAGATTAATCATGTTTCTTCAATCCTAAATATCTTGCTACTGATAATAATTTTCTTGTAACCCAATATCCCATAGTTGTTTTATCACCACTAAGAGTGCTTATTGGATATTCCCATACTTCTTGTGCTGTTGCTCCACCACCACCTCCGCTTATTGCGCCTGCAGTTAGTAATTCATTCACTATTGTTACACCACCATTCCATGTTCCTGTCACTATTGGCGTTCCATCTGTTTCTACTAATTTACCTACTCCCCTTATAATAAAGGTCCCTGATGTGATTGTATTCTCTAATTTGATTTGACCACTGATTAAATCTATGCTGTGAGACCCTACTCCAGAATAGTTTTTCAGTAATATTCCTCCATTATAGTTTCTCAACGCTAACACTCCAGTCGCGTTCATATCTATTATTGGAGTGGTCGTTCCAGGCACTGTTGAATAGCAACTGAACATATTCGCAGTGGTTGATGTTCCTAATTGAATAACTGTAGGTCCAACAGCACAGTTAAAAATATATCCATCTACGTAATTCAGTCCTGAGACAATACTTCTCTCTATATGTGAATTTCCATCAAGCGTTCCCATCAATGTGCACTCATAGAACTCACAATTAACAACACTTGCGTCTGAGTCTACTGTGATGATGCTTTTTGTTACTGATTCTCCTTCAAATTGATACCTATCCCAATTAGCTGTGTTTGTAATTTGCAAATTACCTAGTACTGATACTTTGACAATTCCTGTTGCTAGTGAAATTAAATGTAAGTCTGTTAGATTATCGACTGGCGCCTTTGGCGTTCCAGCTGGAAATTCAGTACCTGATATAGAGATTCCTGACACATTCGTAGTATCTATTGTAATTACTCCACCATACGAACTGAACTCAATTAATTCAGACTGAATGTTTGTACTACCCACCGCATTGTTTACTTGAACAACTGCGCCTGGGCTTTCATTGAATGTACCTAATAAACTTCCTGTGTTTGTTTGAAATGCAATTGGCCCTGGTTCAAACGACATTTTGAATGGAGAAAGAATCTCGATTGATAATGCAGAAGATTCAACGTCTGAGAATTCAAAGTTTCCTCCCGCTTCAACAATCCATCCTTGAGCTGTTCCTTTCTTAGAAATAGCGCCAGGATGCATACGACCCTCTTCACTCTGTTCTAGCTGTCGAAGTGTATCTCGAATTCCAGGGATATTCATATCAGCACCTTGAAGAAAGGTTACTGTCGGTGGTATCGCACCTAAGCCGAAGTCTACTCGTATCCCATTAATAATGGTTGCCATATTCTACACTTCATTTAAAATAGAATTTACATTGCCACCGTGTTTTCTGATTAGAGCTTTTCTCTTTTTATCATCCATATCGAATAGCTTAGAAATCTTCTCTTCGTGTTCTTTCTCAGCCTTTTGTTTGGCTAGGATTTCAGCACTACTTTTTTCGTGTAAATCCAAAAACGCTTGATTCCTAGCAAAAAACGCTTTAACCTTGGTTCTATATGCTAACTCGTTATTTGGATATTCGTCTGGATATCCATTTCTTCGTGATAGCTCACCCATCACTTTTTGAATATATACCTTGATTGCACTTGGCTCCCAATGTGAATATCGTATCTCAATATACTTCTTGACAGCAGTTCTAGTGCTCTTGTGTAATTTCAGTTTTCCCATTGTTTTATTTTACGTTATTATGCATCTGATATACGAGTAAGTGGAGTACTTGACCCACCTGATGTGATAGTGAATCCAACCTCAAACGGTGTGATATTTGCCGCTGAATTATACAATCTCCATCGTCCAGGAACATCTGCGGAATAAGTAATTGTTTTACTTACACTTGTTGCTGTTACTACTTCAGAAACAAATGCGATAAATCCTTTGACTGCACCGTATGACTGAACTAGAGTATTAACTTCGTATCCATCTGTACTAACTTGACCTGCAATTGCAGTTGCTAGTGTTATTTGAGTTTCACTATCTACTGATAAGATAGTTGAACTTAAACTTCTAGTTGTGTTATATACTCTCATTCCAGGTTTGACATTCCAAGTCTCAAAAGTAGCGGCCGCATCTATAATTACTGTAGTAGTTGTCGATGCGTCTGCTGTAAGTCCTACGTGAGAATCTAGCGTCAAGATAGCGGCCGCAAATGAACTATAAGCGTACTCGTGATATCTATCAACTCCATCCCATAACCATACCCATCCAGCCGCTGGCCAAGCCGAACCTGGTCCTACTGTGAATTGTACTTGACTGTCATTTACTCCATTATCTGACCCTGCATCCGCAGTAGTTGTAAATTCATCGTTGTAGAATTGAGTAAGTGATGATGGTTCTCCTCCAGACAACGCTTCTCCTAATCCAGGCGCCGCCAATGTGAAGGTACTTCCTGTAAACGAAATGTATACATACTCTGTTCCATTTAAAAATACTCTTCCTATTTGGTCATAATCAGTAGGAATCGCAGTTGTCATCAGTATTGCAGTATCTCCCGCTGAATGTGCTCCTGATACTGTGTCTGTGTCTGTTTTAGTTTTGGCAGCAAAAAGAGTATCTCCAATCGCAATACCAGTTGCAACTAACGCTACATTGTTTGGTGGATTGTAGATTACGTTATCTAACGCTCTCATCCTGTCTGTAATATTCTCTAAATCCGCCGCTACAACACCAACACCAAAAGCACCAGTAAGTGACCCTGTATAGTTTCCTAAGAAACAGTTGGTATTTACTGTTCGAGATGTCACTGTCACATTAACGTCATTTGTTGCAGTCGCTCCAGCAATTGTTAATCCGTTTGTTGGTGCGGCTCCAGTCAATAGCTGAATCCACATTTTTGTTGCACTGGCCGCTGTTAAATTATCAACAGCTAGTAATGCACCAGTTCCAGCAGTTGCGCCAGTTCCCCAACTAACAACCTCACTTTGAACCCACACAGTTCCTGTAGGAGTATTTAAGTTAATTTCGTGAGTGATTCCTCTAAATAAAGAACCATTTAATCCGTATAAACTAGTTGACGTTCCTCTTCGTCCAATCCACTTTGCTCGTTCAAATAATTGACCTTCAGTCTGCGAACCTTTAGTCCATTCACTGTAATAATTTTCATTAGTAGTATCACCATCAACATCAATCTGACGATAACCCTCTGTATTTGTAATTGTACCCCATGTTGCAATAGTTGCTTCTATTGTCGTGTTGAAATCATCAGGATTTGTAAATAGTGCGGCTGTTCCAAAAGACTCACCTAACGTCACCTCAAATTCCGCATAAGTATCACCAAGCTCTCTTGCCTGACATCTAATTTTCTTATTATCAATATCAACTCCAGCTGTTCTAGTTTTCAACAGAATCTCTATAATAATGTTTTGAGTAGCATCTGCATTCAAATCTGTTCCCCAGAAGTTAGTTACTAGTGCGTTATTACTAATAATTTCAGGCTGTGTGCCTGCTTCAACTTTCCCCACAATTCGTAGTCCCGAATAAATATCGTCACCACCATTATAAGTAATTGACCCCTCAAAGAATCTTTCCGAAACTGTTTGGTCAATATTGTATGGTTGATTAAGTGTGATAATCTGGTCAGTTGAACGTGCAGATGGAATAATTCCATTCGATACATCAACTAAATCATCGCCAGTAGCGGCGGTATCATCTAAAAGACCCATTAAGAATCTGTGTAATTCAATTACTCGGTGAGTTGAAGTACCTGCTACTTCTGTTATTGCGCCATTTGCTGCTACAGCCCAATCGCCTTTTACTAATGCCATATCGTTATTTTTTTATCGTTTTTCATTATTCGTCCGATACTTGAGAAATTCTTCTCGAGAAACCCGTTGATGTATTATCCTCAAATAACTGAGGCTTGTACTCTGGTGTTCCTCCCGATTTAGCGATGAGCACCTCGAACGCTTGGTTGATTGGTGCTGAATTATCTTCTGGGTCTAAAGTTACTACTTTTGGAGTAATAATAGGCAATAAACTTTTAATTGTATTGTAATCTTGTGTTAGCGTTGGCGTTACTCCAGTTAGCTGTTGTCCACTCACTCCTGTATATGCGTATATATCAAAATATGTCCCATTCCATAATCGCACATCACCACTTGTTGGAAGTGAACTAGGAATTGCTATTGTGAATTGAATTACTGCATCACCCGTTCCGTTATATGTCCCTGCTGGAACTGATGTAGTGAATATCGCATCTATGTTTAATGTTGAACCTGATATTATGTTGGTCAGCGATATTGTTGCGGCCGCTGAGAAAGTTACAGCTGACCCTGTCGATGAGTTTCCATTTGATGTACCAGTTAATGCTATTGTAATTGCTCCTCCCGAAGTATTATTCACATCAAAATCACTTGCGTTATCATCGTGAATTATATTGAAAAATGTTGGTGTTGTTGCATCCGATGTCGCGTCGTACTCAACATCTTCATCGCATATCGCAAATGTCAAATCTGCAATGTTTGCATCACTTGTAGGCCATAATAGTGCTCCTCCTTCAGCTCCTACATAATTTGATATCGAATTGAATTTGAATGTTCCTGTACTAGGTGTTATTTGAAAACAGTTGTTGAATACTGTTGTCTGTATGTCTGAAGTTGATGAAAAGTCTATAAGTCCTCCCCTAATAAACGTAGAACCAGTTATTGTTACATCTGCATTTGTGTCCGATGCGTCTAAATAATACCTAGACCCATCTGTTATTCCTGCAGACTTGCAAATTAACCCTTCAATTACAGAAGTGTTTCCTGAACCTACAAAATTAAACTCGTATAATGTAGTACTCACTGGAGCGTCCTTGAAAATCAAAACCTCATCAGTAGAATTAAACGTGGTAGTAGTCGCCCCACTCCCTACTGTTAGTCGCCCTTGGCAGAAGTTCACCCCCTCCTTACTTTCCATTACTCCGTACTTATTAGCAACTAACTCATCGTCAGCTGTAATATCAGATATATCAAAATCAGTCCCCGTCACAGTTAAACCTGTCCCAAATCTTACAACATCCACCCAACAATTCTCAATCGCTCTAAAATTAACACTTGTAGTATTATACAGAACTCCTGTTATAGTGACTGCACTCATATTTATAGTCCCATTTGAATTGGATGGAGTAGCGTTTAAATCTTGAACAAAGCATCTCCATTCACCTCCCCAAGAAGTTATATCCTGAGTCCATTCCTTCCAATCTGTAGTGGAAGAGCCTATTCTTATAGTCATTGCTGTAATATTAGCAATAATATCTGTTTTTAACCACCAAAACAAATGTGTGTCAGTTGCTGACATATCTTGAGAAGTCCTAATATGCTGTATCCAACCCGTATTGTTCTTAGAAACCTTGGCAGATGCTGCTTGGGTGTTTTGCCAAAATATTTCAGTATCTGCTAACATAGAAGTCCCTGCTGAGCCGAAACTTCCTCCATCAGTCCATCCTGTGATTGATTCCACATCGGAGATTACTGTTAAATTTGCTGTTACTGATACTGCCATTATAAGTTAGTTAATGTTTCAAATGCAACGTAGTTCAGTGCCACTCTATTATCCCAGTCTGTTGCGTAAACTGCTAAGTCGGTTCCTTGGACATATTCAATCACAAGAATTTCTTCATCGTCTCCTTGTGTAGTTGTAATTCTTTCAATCAGCCATTTGTCACTTGCATCGTTTTTAATCTTACCTACGTATACTATCGTATCTGAAGTTTCATCATCAACTTGGTCTACTATGTATAATGGCAATGCGTCAGACACTACTGTTAAGTACGCTCCTGATGCTAATAATTGTTCTAATGTTTGGTCAGCAAGGTCTGTATTGATAACTCTTCTTAATATCACAGCAATATCACTGGCCGCTTTGTATGTAGAACATAATTGTGCGTAATCATTATTGAGTAACCAAGCTATTCCGTAATTGGTTTCATCCATTACGTAATGCGTCTTTCTGACAATTGCATGTACTGGCATTAGTTGATTAATCTCTACCCCTCCATCGTTTTTGAATGAGGACATAGTATCTCTTGGAATATCTATAACGTGATATGTTGGATTGTGACTATATCGTATTGATAAAGTGTATGGTTTTTCTGAATCAAATCCAGCAGTATAGCTATCTGCTAATATGACTATATTTCCATTAACAGTGTAGTCTGTATTATGGACAAGAAACTTCAATTTAACCCCAGTGCCTTCGTATAAGAATATCTCAGTGATTTCTACTGGGTCGTAAGTCAATTTACCTCTAATCTTTCCATCTAGCGCAATGCAGAATGCAAGTTGATTGTGTGTGCTCTGACCATTTGTGATTGTGATTCGGTCCATGAATGCTAACCGAGTTTCTTGAAATGCAGTTACTTTTGCTGTCCCTGCTTCAATCTCACTCCATTCCTGGTATTTTGTATTGGCGCCCATTCCTTGAACAACCATTCTTGTCTGCTCTCTGTTGAAGAACACCCATCCACTACCACCACAATTCTTACATGATGAAAGTGCCTGTGCGTCTTTTACATTTCTGCATGGACATTTAACTGCTCTATCAATGTATACATCGTAGCCCTTTTGCTCAATCATTACATCGAAGTCACTTTTGACCAAATCAATCCGCCCCTTCGTTCTACTGAGAACTGAGGTGGTTACTAAAATAGGGTCATCTTTTTTATGACTGGACATAGTTTACAATACTGTTAGAGCGTTACCATCATACTTATTCTTCAAATCAACACGAGCTTGTTTGAGGTCAGCGAGATAACCAGTAATTCTTGCACCATATCCTGCATTGGTTGCAGAAGAAGTTGTACTTATACTTTGAGACAATCCATCTATTCCTAAACTTTGAGAAGCGATACCTGCACCTAATATGATATCTCCCAATTGATGAAAGATGTTAATCGCGGCAAGTTTTCCTATCACATCTAAAATGTCTTCGGGTAGTGAATTGAATGATGTACAGTATCGAATAGTCCAATAATTAGGTATCTGACTTTGGCCAAACCATCCTACGTGAGGTGAAAGTCCACTATACACTACACTTTCATGCGATACTGCTCCTACTGTAGGAACTATGTGAATCATTCTATGTGTAGCAGTAGGGTCATTGCTTTTCTTTACACTTAACCATGTAGCAGGGAATTTAATCTGCTCGATATTTCCTAAGAATCCAGTCAACGCTCCAGCTTTTATTACTGGAAATGATGTTCCTATGAAACCCCATTTCTTGTATTCATTGATTCTGTGTGGAAGATTCTCTTCGATTACTTGTTTAACTAACTTTATGTTAAGCAATCCCTCAACAGATAATGTGGCCGCTTTTATGTAGAACGCAATGTTCTCGTCGGTCATTATATTTCCACTAGGGTCCTTAATTGGGATACCAAAGAAATAACGGTTTGCCAACTCCTCGGAAGAAACTGGCAAATCATTTTTGCTTGATTGCATCGAATATGAAAGTGTTGGCATGTTTTATAGTTTGCTCATTGCGAATTCGATTAAGGCTGATTTTGAAGGCTTTCCTTTGAATGCATCCAAATCGGCTTCACTTACTCCATCGACTTCTAACAACAGCTCTCTAATATCGGCCATTGATAGTTTATCTAAATCTTCTGCAGTAACAGAGGATTCTTTTTCTTCAACCTCTTCAACTTCTTCAACCACTGTTTCAATAACATTATCATCACCAGTTGATGTGATATCATCGTTGTTAAGGTCTGCTTGAAGTTGCTCCGAATCATCGCTCTCTGCGACAATTGCTTTTTCAGAGATATCTACTTCGATTGGCTCTGGAAGTACTACGTCTCCATCATCTGTGCATAAATGCATTGAGGGAGATGCGTTAGCTAGCGCTTTCGCTTGGTCTTCGGTAATCTCCTGAGAGACACCATTTTTATCAAATTTAATCTCACCGAAACTTGTCATCTTTGACGTTTCGTGTTCCCACGACTTACTAGTTTTTACTCTTGACATAAACAATTATTTTGGATTAATATTATAATCGTTAAATATACTGAAAATTACTTGATAAAAAAATCGAAAATAAATCGAAAAAAGATTGGGTTACTGTTGCATAAAAGATAACTATGTCGTATCTTTATACTGTAAGAGGATGACGGAGGGATAACATTAAAAATCGGAAACCATGACAAAAGTACAAAAGAATTATTCAGTAGATTTAGCAGGAGAACTTGACAGAGCTTATGACTTCTTTAATGCAGAGTTCGCAGAAGGTGTGCTTCCAAAAGCAATCTTGACAATATCAAGAGATACATCGAAGAAAGCATACGGATGGTTTTGTCCAAATGGATGGTCTGACAGTAGTAATTACGACCAAATTAACGAGATAACACTTTGTCAATCAGCGTTCACAAGAGGAACTGACGAGATATTTGATACACTTTTACATGAAATGGCTCACATGTACAACTTCGTTTCTCACAAGAAGATAGTTGATTGTACAAGACAACAACGTCACAACAAGATATTCAAAACGGCCGCTGAGAGATTCGGTTTAGAAGTTACAAGTTCTACTCGATTTGGATATGGTCACACATCACTTGGTCAAGTTGCTAAAGACGCAATTGCAAAATTGGCTCCTGACTACGATGTGTATGCGTTGGCTGCTGGAATGGGAGCTCAAATCTCCGATGAGGACAAGAAAGACAAAGCCAAAGCGAAAGCCAAAGTAAAAACCGCCGCTGTGATAGTTGGAAAAGAGACTAAAGTAAAGATAAAAGAAGGTGCAGAGAAATTAGGAACAACTTCAAAATCATTGACTGAGATGGCAGTTGCATTCTATATGGACATGATGGAGAAAGGAAAAGTCCCTAAGAAGTATATGCCTGAGACTAAAAAAGAAACAAGTACTAACGATAAAAAATCTTAATTATGAACACTACAAACACAGTACCACACGTAACTTATTTCAACCGACATGAACATATGTCACCAGAAACAATGAAGAGCATCGGTGAGTTGATTCACAAAAGCATTGACGAGACTGAAAGTATGATGGGAGTAACAAACTCCTTGTATGGATTGTATGATGGATATTTGTACGCATCATTACTACCTGACGGAAAGAAAGAATTGTCGCCAGAGACCTATGCAAAATTAGTCGAAGTTGTTGAAGCAGTTAGGTTGTATCCACCCACTGAATCAGATACCACAGAACATTAGTAACTACTGGATATTAAAAAAGGCCCTCTTGTATAAAGAGGGCCTTTTTAATCATTAACTAACTATCAATCCATTATGCAGAACCAATATTCACGTAACGTACCATTTTACTCGGTGCGTAGATGATTGGTGTTCCATAAAGTAAAACCATGAAACGGTCAGCTGGACTTAATTTCGCAAGTGGCATTTTCATTAATGGAGCAAGTTGTTTAAACTCAATCACATCAGTATCTCCTTGTAAAAGGATTGCTTCTTGTGTATTAGGTAACCATCTGTTTCTGTCTCTAACCTTAGTAGCGGCTGCTCCATCAACACCATTTGCCAATGAACCTCTTTTTACATCAGTTCCTGTAGCAGGGACTGTCATAATTGGGAACATTTGAGTGTTTGCGTAAGCGGCTGCTGGGTTTTTCTCAGAGCGATAAACTACATACGCAATTGGAGTAAATGCTCCAGCTGTAGCGACAAACTGTAAATCAACAGCGTCATCTGCATTTGTAATAGTTAATGCTCCACCAGTTAATTGCAACATTGCTGATTCACCATATCGGTTGACAGCAGACACTGCGTAAAAATAATCACCTATACCATCAGAGAATCTTGAAAGACCATCTGAAGTGGCTACAACTCCTGGCGCACCACCTGCAGTAGGTGTGGCTGGGGCTTTTGGTGAGGTTGCTGCTGCTCCAGGAAGTTTCCCAACTGGTTTAGCGGCAAATATATCATATTCAAAGTCAATTAAACCGTACATTGACTGGAACTTAGAAATGTGCTGACCTGATATTGCACCAGATACTGCTCCATTCTCGTTTCCACCCATGTTAATTCTTTGACGTGCATAGAATCCTTTAGCAAATTCAGAGAAAACCACTGGAGGTGCACACATTAAATTCGGTTGAGCAAATTTCGTTAAAAGAGTCTGTGCTCCTGTTTCGATATTAGCTTCCGTTAATGCACTACCTCTTAAATCAACTACTAATTCAGAAGCATAATACTCTTCTAAGTTAGCAAACTGGTCGTTATTCATGTGTTGAGCATAAATACCATTCCATTCTTGAGTGATTACCTTTTCGTCTCCGTAGAATAACGCTCTATCGGCTTTTCGTAAAATCCACATAATTCCATTAGTAGTTTCCTTTTGGACTATGTCACCCACATTAGTATTCACCAATTGCATTGGGTGTGTTACAGATTTAGTAACACCTAAATACTTAACGTGTTCTGCCTTACGAACGTATTGAGAATCTTCTTCTTCGGGTAATTCACCTTCATTGTTGAATCCTCCTCGGTCGGCACCATAGCTAGTATGTTGATTGTATTCCTCCACTGTATTATAAGCGGCGGTTTTTGGAAAGCGCTTCCAAAAGCGTATATCACTTTCTCGGAAAGTAATAAGTTTTAGTGAACTTTCTAAAGACTCAGTCTTTAGTGCTCCACCATTTGTCTGACTTCCAACTAGGTCACCACCTTGTAAGGAACCTGCCTCTAATGCTTTTGATAACTCGGCAAGTTGCTCAGAACTGAGGTTTGCTTTAGACATCGCATCATCGTCAAATCCGCTTCCACTGTTGTAAGCTGCTAGATTTACTGATAAATTTTCCATGCGTAGAAAAAATTGTTTTAATTAATAAATTGTTCTCGATGTTTTAACTACGATGGTAATGTTGTGTGAATGCTCTTAGGTATTAAGGTATAAGAGTCATTCCTATTTCTTTCGCTTTCGCGATAATTGTCTTATTTGCTTTCCCAGTTGTATCAAGTGTCAGAATTGACTTCTGTAACTGATTGTCTGTTCTACCTTCAGCTTCCCATGCGTCAGTCAATGCTTTGGCAATCATCGCCTTATTTCCTGATACACTTACTGCTCGCTGTCCTTCTTCAAGTCCATTTTCGTCAGATGCAAAACTTTTCTCAATTACATGCTGTCTTTGAGTAGTTACTGAGCGTCTTCCTTGAGAACGTCCTTCCATCTTCTGGATTCGTTCGCTAAACTCATTTTGACTATCAACAAATCCTTTGAACAACTCTCCCACTGCTTTGAACTTCTCAGAAGTTGCTTGATTCACACCAGCTACTTCATTTTGAATCACTTCAGTTAATGCTTTAACAAGAACATCGTCATTACCTTCTGATTTTTCAATCGTTTCAGTAACTACAGCTTTCTCAACTGTGTCTTCTTTCTCATCGTCATCTTCCTTAGATTCTTTCTTATCGTCATCGTCACTTTTCTTCATCCCCTTTTCAAGAGCATCAATCGCATCAATAGATTTTTGCAATTCTTCTTTTTTGGTCACTAACTCCTCTGGAGATAGTTCAGTAATTGCTTTCTCAACTACGTCTTCTTCAACAGTAGTCTCAACTTCCGCTTTTTCGACTGTGTCTTCTTTCGCTATTCCTAAAATGGCGTACGCTTTTGAAATCGTTTCTTCCGTTACTTCAGGAATTGTGTTTGTTGATTCATTCATATCAATGGATTTTTGAATTTTTGTTATAATATTGAAAACGGACTCAATATGCTGTTCGCTTAATGAGGGTAAATCTCGGGCTATTTTTTCAATAACCTCCGCCTTTTTGAGTTTTTTTGGTTGGTCTATTAGTTTCATATCACCTTCTAAAGATTCTTTTGCTATCGCTCTACCGCTTGAAGAACCCGCTGTTAAGGACTTTTCCTCAGTCTGTTCATCGGTGTCTATATTGGTTAGGGCTGTATACGACTCTGCTTTAATAATTTGGGTCACCGTATCTTGATTCTTTGGATTTGGCGTGATTGCGCATCCTGTGATACTAGCTTTAGTGATTTTCTTTTGGTCGTTCGGGTCTCTTTCAAGCACCTTTCCTTCAATTGATAAACCTAATGCTAATCCTTCTTTCTCAAGAACTTTCTGTAATTGGTAAACTTGTTGGGCTTTCTCGCTATCAGCGAATAGGTCAAATCCAATCGTATAGTTGCCTTTAATCGCTGTTGCTCTTGTTGGGCGACCTACTATTGCAGATGGGTCCTTATTTGTTTGATGATTCCAATTCATAAAACCATGCTTCAAGAAGTATGTTGAATCAAATCCTTTCGGGTCGAGTTCTTCACCATCTGAATCGGTAGACATCGTAGACGCTATACCTTGCATTGACATAACCGCATTGCCCTGACTATCTTTTCCTTTAATCAGTTCAATAGGAATGTATGATTTGAATTCGTTGTTCATCTAGCTTTTTACGTAAATTGGCACTCCTGTGAATGTAGTCAAGAATGTCTCGACGATAGTTGCATTAAGGTCATCAGTTATCACATCCATTGTGTAAGTGAATCCATCAATTGAAACTATATCGCCAGATACTAATTCTGGGTCCCAATTCGTTGCTGTCCCTACTAACGCTTGTAATGCAATCGTACCAGCTACTGTTCCAGTACCAGCCAATTCTGACCAAGTAATCATTGCAGTAGTGTCGTTCTCATTAAGGTCTACAACGTCAAGTGAATAACCACGTAATGTCGCAAATGCCAAAATAGCTTGCCAACTAGATTCAATCTCAGTTAGAGCCATTCCCTCTGCTATCGCAGCATCAGAATCAACTATCGCCATGTTAGTAAATCTAGTGTCGAAGCCTGCAGTCGCCAATTCAACGTTAGTTGCAAAGATATCTACTTTCGCTTCTACTCGGATAGTTTTCTCTGGGTTTTGGAAAATAAGTGTTTTCATATTGTTGAGTGTATAGGTAAATTTTTGCTAAATATACCAAAAAATTAATTGTGTCCCACTTTCTCGGTCTTTTTTAATTGGTGCATTAGTTTGTACTTAACTAACTTAGACTGCTCCTCTACCAACTTATTAGCGGCCAGGACGATTATCTCGTTCTTGTGGTTTACTTCTTGTTCTAATTGCGCAACCCTACTTTTAAGTATTTTGTTGCGGTTAATCCAATTTAAGAATCTTGTTTTCATATTACTGTTTTTTGTCCATTTACGGTTACGGTTACTTTACTATTGCGTTTAACTTTACGCTGATATTTCGTCATATCTCTGACAAACCTATTTCCATTCCATATCCATAGGCCATTTATGTAGTCTTGTTCATTGAATCCTTTAGGGACTCTATTCAATGTACATCGGCACCATGGATGTAGGGGTCCTATTACTGGCAACCATTCTTTTGCCTTTCTACCTACATTAGTTCCATTCGCTTGTAATTGAGCAAGTGGAAATACTCTTGGCGCACTTCCTACTACACCCGTCAAGTATTTTGTCATGCAATGTTTACATGCACCAGGATACACATCCTTATATACTAGCGCTTGGGTTCCTAGTTCTTTTGCTATGTTGGTTGCTCGTCCTTCATCGAATGCTGTATGCATTACAAAGTCAGCTATTCTTCCAAAGTCCCTATTCCATTCATTTAGCGAATGCCCTATGTCACTTATCACTGATGTGACCGCTTTTCTGTTCTGTAATGCATCTTTTGCGGCCGAAGTAACGACTTTACCGTGTTTAACGGAGTTATTGAGCTTATCTGCGTACACTAACTTATCTACTATCTGGTCTTTTATCTTATTACTGAACTTGGTTACTTGCTTTACTGTTTGGTATTCCAAGTTATCCAAAGCGGCGGTTTCTAATGGATTAAGTTTGAATGCTTTTCCAGAAGCGATATGGTTCTTTAATTGAGCATACGACATATTCTTAACAACGCTCTGACCTAACGCATCGCTCAGCACTCCAAACTTGAATGCTTGATGTAAGTTTGATGTAGCGGTTGATATTGTCGCTGGATTAACTCCAGATGCAACCAATGTCTGTAGTTGATTTGCGTCTAGTCCTTTTATCCCTACATGATGAGCAGCAAAAGTCAAGGTGTACTTGTCAATTACCTGCATTAAATCATCTATCTCTGTTGGTGTTAAAATCATTTACCAATTTTTTTAGCTACTTCTAACAAACATATCTGCATCATTCCACTCCACGCTTTCTTGAATTCGTCTTCATACCCGTAGATTGCTTTGAATCTAGGAGCATCAACGTACTTCCCATTACTTTTGAGTTTGGTTGGTTTCGTTCTGGCCATTACTTTACTTTATTAACACGCTTCCCTAATACCTTATCTTTAAACGATTGTAGGGACATTTCGTCTAATGACCCGAAAAACTTTGGAGAGTTGTAGTGCTTTAAATAGGCTGATTTCGCTTGTTGAGCAGTATCAAAACCTAACATCACTTTGTCTTCATCGTACTTCCCTGTATCAGGGACATTTTGATGAATGATGAATACTTTATCACTTTGTTTGTTGCTCTCGTTTATATAACAATCAATATGGTCACCATCATTGCCTTGCGTTCTTCTTATGTATCCGTAATCATAGCACATTTTAGTTTGACCCGAATCTTTATCGGTTTGCCACTTACGTAGGGACCCCTTCTTATTCTCAATGCTAATCAACAATCCATTCCAGCCAAACTTTCTATCTAGCGCCCATCCTGAGAACGTAGGTGTCCCATTAATCTTCGCTTTGATTATTGCATTCCTAATTGATATGGCTTTCATTATCGCTTCCACTACTTCTTCTTATTGACAACGAATGTTTTTGTATTACCGCAATCGTCCTTAATTATCACTGTGGCAGATTTCCTACCAAATAGTCTTGTCTTGATTCCAAGCAATTTCCATTGATTTCGCTCCCAGTATGATATTACATCGGTTGTATTTGTGAACTGTCTATCAGTGATATCTAATGATAATGTGTCATTTGCAAATACCACGAATCCTTTAATAATCAAACAGTCGGTGCTATCTATTATCGGGACCTTAATATCTCGCTGGTTCTTTATCGCATCAAGAATTGGTTGAAGGTCTGTACTTCTTTTAGCTGTATCACTATACTTCAATCTCTGTGTGATAATTCGCTCGATTCTATTAGTAGCTATTTTCTGGTCTTTAAGAAATTTGGTTAGGTCAGCCCTATTGTATTCCAGATATTCAGCCATCTCCTTTTTACTGTAAGTTTGAGATGCGTATTTTAAGCTATCATACTTGCGTATCTGTTCTGCATTGTCTTTGTAGACTATAATATCCTCTTTGGCCTTTGTGTAGTCTTTATAAAACCACACTGCTGTAAGAGCGAGTCCTACAATTAAGAAGATTTTCAAGTTCTTCATCGTAAGAAAGTTCGATAGTCCTGCTATTATTGCAATCATTTCACGATTATTTAACCCATTAACATCGACAATGCATCCTGCATCATCGGATTATTTTTATAGACTGCCATCATGTGGTCTTCTGTCATTGCTTTCTCTACTTCGCTATCATCACCTATCATTTCCCAAATATTTTGTTGACTTTCTGCATCGTCTACAAACTCAGTACTTTCTTCACCCATATCTCCCATCATCTCAGCTTGTTGTTGTTGTGCAGATATCTGAGCATATACTGAATTAAGTGGAAAATCACCTTCTTTGAGCTCTCTGTCTAATCCAACTGCTTCTCTCCATTCACCCATTCCCATTCCATGCGTCACTTTCAAGTTGAGTAATTCTACTTCTTGCTTCTCATCTTCAGCATTCAGTCCAACAAATTGGAATTCAAAGTCTTCGTCTATTGCTCCTACAATCCATTTGTTAATCCAGAATTCAAGTGATTTCAATAATGGTTTTAGACCTTTATCTCTTGAATAGTGTAGTTTAGCTTCGTTGTCATTGCTTGCATTAAGTCCACCTGACTTATCCATAGTAAATCCAATCTCTTCGGGTGCTATCTTGAATACAGCACACGATACTTTAATCAAGTATTCTTGCCATAAACTAAATTCCATGTCCTTATTACCTTTCTGCATATCAATCCACTCAACATCTCCCTCTACCATAGGAACTTTCCAAGCGTTTGAAACACCTGCAACCATCGCCAACCACTGTTGTCTAAATTCTGCTAGTCTGTTTCTATTAACACCTGACCCTACTTTAAGCATCCCTTTTGGATTACTTCCTTGACTGAAGAACTTTCCATTATATGCATCACCATATAACATCCAAGTAATTACGCTAATCAATTCCTCTATCTCACTCTTACCATATCCATTTGCACGAATGTCAGTTGTGCTATTTCTTATACCAAAGCATAGTTCCCATGGATAGAATTCAGTTTGAATCAGTCCGTCAATCACTTGAACGTATGAAGGCAAATATCCTTTTATTCGTTTACGTGGGTCTCCTTTGTAATCTTGCGCTTCATCAAACGTCTTTTCATCATCGTGTAATGTATCGGCCATTCTCATAGTCGCCCCATCAACTGCCAGATATTCAATTGGAACACCAGCCTTATTTCTTACTACCTCAAAACACGCTTGGTCTAATATCAAACTGTCTGCAGCTACTTTCTTTAAGAACGTATCAAATGTATCGCCATTCCAAGCATTTTCTTGTTCTCCTCCATTAAGTAAGAACTTGGTAATTTTCTTAATCGTCTCTTTATCTTTTGCGTTTAATTTCGGTTCCTCCTCAGTATAGAATTCACGCTTCTTTCTTACAACGAATCCTGTATCATATTTATTTGATTGTGGAGAGCTGAACGCACTTACTTGAGATTGTCTCGTTCCAATGATTGCTTTAATTATTGGCGTAGTTGATACCATTCTACGTTGAGTAGAATAATCTAATTGAAATCTCTTGTATTTGTAACCTTGACCTTGAGTCCATTCGTTCGGGTCAACTAATGTTGTTTTCACACCACTACTCTGTCTCTGCTGAATATCTTCCCAATAGGTATTTGCCTTGATAATGTCGTTCGGGTTATTTGATTTCATACCCTTTTCGATAGCCTCATACTCTCTTTCAGCTAGCTTACCTTTCTCAATCTCGATAGTTCTTAGACTTTGTTCGATTGAAGAGAGCTCTCGTGATTCTGTGTTATCGTGCATTGATATCTGATATTATTGTTTGTTGTACTAGGAATTTAGATGATTGTAAATCTCACCATTTTATGTGAAACTACCAAGAGATTAATTCTGCAGTATCTTTGTTATGTAGAAAGCTACGATGGAAGGGTCCTTGTAATTCAACTCAAAATACCTAGCGATATACCTATTCAAACGTGTCTCATCTTGTATTATCTCTTCCTTGATTTTAATTTTGAGGTCTTGATAATAAATATGTAAGTGTGGTCTATATCGAATTGCTACCGTTTTGATGTCATTGTTTAGTTAAATGTGCATTGCCTGTTTTGATTTGCTTATGGTCTTCATCGAACCATACACACTGACACATCTCATTAAATACGTGATTTGATAATCTTTGACTGGCATTTGTTTGTTGCACACTAAATCGAGTAATTACTTGCCATTGACCTTTACCAAATCCATCATCAAGCATCTCAGTTATCTTGTTTTTGACATTGGTAGGTGCTCCAGGAATATCATGTAGACATAAATCGTGACTAGCATATTTCTTATGAGCGACTCTACATTGTAAATGAACAAGTGAATTCTCATCTATAAGATTGTAAATCATTCCTTGTTCAGTTTTACTGCTTTGGTACTCGCTGAACGGTACTGCAAATAATTTAGTCATTGTTTTGATTTTTACTGATTAACTCAAGCGATATCTTCGTGAATTTGCGTTTAGCATTCTTATTATTCAGCGCTTGAATGTAAATATGGTCTTGTTCGTACTTCACCTTCTTTGGAACCTTCTTACTATCATAGCTAGCCATTGCTTCTTCAAACTCTACTTTGCTGATTATCCCAGTTTCCAAACTCATTTTATATAGAGTTAGTCCTTTGATTGGTTTAATCTTACCAACAAACTTTTCTTGTTTCTTAACTTCCTTCTGTCTGACTTGTTTGACTGTGTCTTTGTCGTGCTGTAGAATCTCTTTCATACGATTTTTTAATTATCTTCTAAAGATACCTAACGAATATCTAGTAGGCAACAAAAGACAACGATTAAATTGCCTTTTGTTTAGAAGCCCTCCTTTCTGATTAACTAGATTTACTTTGGTCTCTCGATTTTATTCTCGCTTCTGCGACAGAGACTGGGACTGGTATCTTATCTCCAACTTTCAATGTTGTGTTTGGATTAAGTTCCATGTCCAATTCATCCATCACAATTTCAACCATTGCTTGGTCTCCACTTGTCTTGGTTAGTATGTCTGATTTTGTTGCTTCAATCAATCCTACCATGTGATATAAATCCACATTTCCAGTTTGACCTTTTGCGTCTAATACCAATGTGCCATCAATTTTTTGTGTGATGACAATCTTTACGTTCTCGTCTGGTGCGAGTGTTATCGGTTGTTGTTCCATTTCTAACGGTTTCTTTTCACTCATTTTTAAAATATTTAGTTACTATTTGATTCTTTTTATTACTCCTAATTCTATATTATCAAACTCTTTATCTTTAATTGTTTTGATATACTTGTCTATTCCTACGTCTTCAAAGGTTCCAGAATAATCTATCAGCAATGAATTTACAGACAATTGATTTATCACTGTTTGATAAAACCTTGTTATACCCTGCTCGTCCTTTATAGGCACAAACGAATATACGACTTTACAATCAGAATAGTCGTAATCATTTATGTCTATATTAGTAAGGAGAGTCTCCGTAACTAATAACCTATCTAATTTACGCAAATATGGTTGAAATATATCGGTTCCATGTATATTGGTATATCCTAGAATGCTCAGCATTAATATAATCGGCGACACTCCACATCCAGCATCTACTATCTTATCATCTTTGTCTATCTGCTCTTTGTCAAGGATTTCAAGAAATTGCTTGATGTAATTTTCTCTGGAAGCTATGAAATGATAGTTGTTTTTGTCGAAGAATTTAACTCCTAGATTGACATAATCATCTTCTATCGATTTTGTTAAGTGTGTAATGATTTTAATAAGTGCATCTATGTTCATAAAGCGCTAATTAGTTATGCCATCTATGTCAATTATATTTGCTAAAGTCACTCCATCTCTACTTACTATATTTGCTCTAAGTACTCCATCACAACTTACCAGATTCGTCGGAGTAACTTCTTTAAAAGAACCTTGCACCATGTGCCATACATCAGTCGCAATTGAGTGTGACATAACATTAGTAGTAGCAAAGGTTGAGTTGATATCATACATACTCCATGTGATTTTACTAGCACTATCAAAACTAGTTGGACCAAATGTCGTTGTGTCACTTCCTGTAAATCCAGGACCAGTTTTGTTATATTCACTAGTCATACCACTAACTGAGAGTTTGTCCACTCCTGAGGTTAATCCTGTAGTTGTGTTGCTTGGTGTTGCACTGTTTCCACTGGAATTTGTACCATCTTCAAACTCTACCTCCTTACCAGACGCTACTGAAAATCTAACAGCATCCACTGTTATTACATCAGTGCCACTATTGGGTACGCTGAACTGATTCGTAGCAACCCCTGTTGTTACATCGTCATTCATAATGTACCATAACTCTGTTTGACATAGTCCTCCTTTAGTTGTGACGCTTCCTATCAGTTTATAGTCTGTTCCAGCCTGAGTTGGTGTTCCTCCACTCCTAGTTGTACCAGTAGATGTGTGTATGCAGATTACTATAAGTTCAACGGTAGTCGCTATATTAACTGTTGACACTACAGGGTTTAATGAACTATTGAGTATTTGATTTTTTGCTGAGAATGCGAATGCCATATTATAGAGTTTTAGTCATACTCATACTAGGATTGACATACAGCGTATATGTGTTATAAGGAACCCCTACAACTTGTGAATAATGATTCAAACTTGTAGGAGGAGCAATAGAAACATCTCCTGCAGTTTCACTCATATACACTCGTTGGCCTTGTGCAAAAGCAAAATTAGGAAAACTACCATGCTCTATAAATCCTCTTATCAAGACCTTTCCTGATGTCCCTGCTTCTACAACTATTCCGATAGCGGGTCTAAGATTTCCCGCATCGGCTAAAATTACTTGATTAGCTACCGAACTCCAACAAACTAAATCTCCATAACTGTATGTCGCCGCATAAGTAACATCAATTACCTCACCACTGTACTCGTCGTTACCAGGTAAGTGGTCATATATAATATCATTCCCACCCCCACCTGCTGCGGCTGCTACTAATGTATTCACATACGCATTTAAGACAGAGATGTCCATTTTCTTCAACAAGCCTCCATCAGAAATCAACATCTCATCTGTTGACACTATCCCACTAGTCATTGATTGATTTTGACCTGCTATCAGGCTATCAAAAAGAATCTTTTTTATACTACCACCATCACTATAAAGAAAATAATCAACATTGGAATCTATAATTGTACCAGTAGTCTGTCCTGTGATTAGTACATTGACATCCATTCGTTTAATAACGCCACCGTCACTATATAAGAATTCGTCAGTACCATTTATTACTGTTCCAGCTGTTTGCCCTGTGATAGCAGCCACTACCAAGGTAGTTGCTAGACCAACTGATGTTACGTGTCCTGTGTGGTTTCCGTGTGAAGCAGTAAGATTTGCTTGCATATAAGCCTCAATCACACTTATATCCATTCGCTTAATTGTTCCAGCGTCTGAAACTAATAGCTCATCTGTTGATACTAATCCTGATGTCAATGCTGTTTGACCAGTAATTAGCACATTGAAATCACATCTCTTTATTACTCCGCCATCACTATAAAGAAACTCATCTGTTCCAGCGATTACTGTTCCAGCTGTTTGCCCTGTAATTGCGGCTACAGTCAGTACTGTTGCACCATCTCCTGTAGAAGTTACATGACCCGTGTGGTTTGGATGTGAGTAAAATGTAAGATTTGCGTTGAAATACGCATTCATAACACTTACATCCATCCTCTTAATCACACCACCATCTGAAACTAATAATTCATCTGTGCCTACTAGCCCTGATGTCAATGCTGTTTGTCCTGTAATTGCGGCCACTAACAGTGTAGTCGCTCCATCCGCCACTGATGAAATGTGACCACTATGATTTGGATGTGTGTAGAATGTAAGATTTGCGTTAAAGTAAGCGTTCATAACACTTACGTCCATTCTTTTGATAACGCCTGCATCTGATATTAGTAATTCATCAGTTCCAACTAAACCTGATGTCAATGCGGTTCCTTGTCCAACGATAAACCTATTCATGTCTATTCGTTTGATAACACCTGCATCACTATAAAGGAATTCATCAGTACCAGTCAATGTAGTACCTTCAGTTTGGCCTGTAATTGCGGCCACTACTAGAGTGCTAGCTAGACCAACTGACGTTACATGACCCGTATGATTTCCATGTGGAAAACTTAGCGATTCGATTTTATCATATACAGCATCCTTTGTTGGAACTTCTTCATTGGCAGCCCAACTAAATCCATACAATTCATTCTTAACAGTGACATTACCATCTACAGTTAAATCACCATTAATGGGTTTATTTCCAGCCATTTTCTATCCTATTATTACAATTTTATAAGCGTTTGATGCAGGCGCTGTATTGACATCAACTGTCACCAGTCCTGTAGCATCATCTGTTGTTATTTGACATTCTACATCAACTCCAGTAGAAACTATCTTAACAGAGATAGCATAATCACTAGGATTAAATTTAAGTCCGTGTGTTGCTTGTGCAAAAGTAAATGTCACTAAAGACCCATTACCGAATGTCGCCGCATATTTCTGTGTGTATTTTGATGTTGCGAGCGTTGATGGATTAACAAATAGTCTTGCACCAGTTCCTCCCGCACCAGTGGCCGAATTGACCTCTGTTTGAGTAGCTTCTTCAGCGATACCTTTTACTGTTGTACTTGCATTTACTTCATCACCAGTATTACTACCAGATATTGCAACTCCACTATCTTTGATTAGCTTTCCACTTGTTCCATCAAAAAGAACTACGTTATCTGCTACTGCAGATGCAGGTCCTATAACAGCGCCATCAAGATTTTTCTGCAATACTGTCCAATCCGCTTCTGCGGCCGCATCTACACTATCTACTTCAGCGATAAGAACGTCACCTATTTCTACTTCAATTGTAAAGAATGTTCCAGCCGCTGTAACTGTATAAGTATCCCCTTTTTGAAGTACAGGAGAGCCAGTATCTAATGCTGGAGTGTTAGTTGAGGCGTTATAACCACCTCTATATATCATTCCTCCAGTTACTGCACCATCTACGTATGCTTTAATTGATTCAGAAGTTGCAAGTGTCGTATTGGACGCTGTCGCCATTGTATCATCATCAATAATTCTACCACTTGGAGTGGCTGAAATATCAGTTTCCATCACTGCTCCAGCCGCATTTACGTTAGTTGCGTCAGTTACATCTGCTCCATCCTCTACGTTCAACAACGATAGGACTTCAGATTTAGTTAATTCATCAACTATTCCACCAGCACCAGCTGTATTACCAAGTAACACGTTGTTCGCAACAACATTTTGCATTTTCGCATAGGTTACTGCATCGGCCGCAATTGTTTGAGCTCCATCAGCAACGGAAGTTACATCTCCTGTGTGATTTGGGTGAGTATAGTTGTTTGAACCATCTTCTACATTTAAGATTGCTCGTACTTCAGTCGCTGTTAATTCTTGAACATCTTGTGTAGTACCATTATCATTTCCAAGTAGCACATTATTGGCAGCAACTTTCTGTATTTTCGCGTACGTTACAACACTTGCATCAATCGTCCAAGTTGCTCCTGTTCCAGTAACAGTGATATCTCCTTTATCACCATCTGATACCCCTAATTCACCTAAATCCAACCAGGCCGCTGATGTACGAATATATGCAGTTTCATCTACACTATTATAATACATCTGACCCTCAACTGGAGCTCCTGGTGCTGAAGCTAGAACTTCAAGTACCATTTGAATCATCTGATTCTTGTTAAGGTCAATCGTTCCGAGAACGTCTAAATCTTTATTAAATGTTGTTGTGCCTGCCATGATTACTTGTTTTTAATTACAATAAGCCTTTCCCGCAAATGCGTAGTTAAACTCTATTATTAGGTTATTATTATCAATGTATGTTACTTGTCCAGAAACTTCTGTGTCGCTAGTATCAATTACTATTGGTGTTGGGAATTTACCCAATCCATGTGAAACTGACCAACTTATACTGGCTATTCCTTGTACGTGTTCATAATGTGCATCTGTAATCGCCGCATATTCATGCTCCGTTCCAGCCGCATTTACTCTTATAAACTCCAACTCATGTCCTATCTTTGTTGGAGGTGTGTCTGTTAATGCGTCGTAAGTTCCGATATTATTGATAAATACTGAAACAGTTTCTTGAGTATCTTGTACTTGAATATTAACTACTTCTCCTACATCACTCTTGAGAACTGCAACTTGCTCTACTACATCCTCAACTTCAATATTGACACTAGTAACTTGTGACGTTACTACAACATCGACTAATTCCTGACTATCATCTACGGTTATATTTACTTCTTCTGCCATTAATCATAAGTTGTATCTTGCACTACTTCCATCGTCCCTTGAATGTATGTTTTGGTCTTAGTTCCAGTATTTGCGTTAATATCGTAATAATAAGTTGCCGCTGGCCAATCAAGTTCAAATGTATCTAATCTCAATACGCCATTTGGTCCATCAGTAATCGTCAAACCAGTTCCTACACTGACATCCTTCATAATCTTTCCAGTCTTACTTTTAAGACGAAATTGCAGTCTGAATATCCATGTCGTTATGTCTATCGGATTAGGAACGCCATCACTAAATATAAAGTTAATTGACTCGAACGTATCGTTTTTGATTCGGTCATTTAATACTACTGTTTGGATTACATCTGCCATTATAATGTTATTATTTCATACGTTATATACAAGTCTATCGTACTGTCGCCTACTGCTACTGAATCAGTTCCTTCAACATTTACAGCTGTATTTGCAATAAATAAGTTTGTAGATGCAAGAATACTTTTAGTTCTATTCATATCTGCTGTTTGGTCTAAAACAGAGTTTATAATTATTTGTGAATTACTTGCTCCAACTGTTTCTATCTTTAAATCATTAGTATCAAAAGCAACACTACCCCAATTTAGCCAAGCATCAACAAATAATACTTTAATGTATTTACCAACTCCTGGGCTTGGCAAAATTTGTACAGGTGTAGTACCTATATTATTTATTTGAGCAGCAGATAAAGATATTGTAGTTTTTAAAGTAGCAGTCTCCTGTAAATACTCTCTAGTAATAATTGCTTTATCGCCAGCGCTATCTATATCAGCAATTGATGTACTTGGTAAAGTAGTTTCACCATTGAATAACATAATCATGCCATCAGCCTTAGCCCCACTCTCTCCTACACCAATTGTTAGAACTCTATCTGTTGGGTCTACATCATGTGAACCAGTGTCGCCAGTAAAAGTGTAATCTGTATTATATCTACCGAACACCATTTCATTTACACCATTAGCTTTAGTGACAGTCCCAAATGCCGATGAAGCATTCTCTACTGCAACTGAATAGAAACCATTAGAAAATGCTCCTATTCCTTGTGAAGCACTACCATAGCCAGTAGCCATTGCATAATCTCCCGTTGCGCTAGTATTCCTATTAAATGCTGCTGACCCTTGGCCTGAAGCTGTAAGTGTAAAAGTATCTTGGTCAGTTGAAACTCCCCATGCTATTGACCCAGAATCTAAAACTGGAATCTGGGGCGCTCCTATAACTAATCCTCCCCATATCCTATCTATTGTAATAGCGGCTCCTTGTAATCCACCACCACCAGTCCATAATAAATCGTCGCCTGTATCTAAGTGAACATTCCCCTCCATATAAGTATCTGTAATAGAGGTATTGCCAAAGGAAATCGTATTACTTCCTTGACCTACTGCTTCAAAACCAATAGCTATTTCATTAGTTATAGAATTCGCACTAGCTTTTACATCTGTACCTATATATATAGAGTTGCTTACAGTAGTTAAATCACTAGTGACACCGAAATATCGACCTGCTTTTGAACCAAGAACTGTATTATTATCACCAGTTAGTAGTTTCCATAAAGCATAGGTCCCTATTGCTGTGTTGTCATTGTTAGTAGTTACATTGTTCATTGTCAATGCACCAAATCCTGTATTGCTATTACCTGTAGAATTGTATTCTAATGCTTGATAACCAACTCCTGTAGATAAGTTGCCTCCTACATCTGATTTCATAGCATTAAAACCAATACCTAATGTACTACTATTTTGCACCTGAGCATTAATTGATTCTGCCTCTAGGTCTCTAACACCAGCAACATTACCAGAATCCCCAATAGTTACAAGAGATTCTTGTGCACCTCTGACTCCACCGTCACCTCTCAATACAGTCTCATCGCCAATAGGTAATGTCGCTGTTACAAAACCAGTGCTACTAGGCACTCCAGTATCTACCACAGTTCCGTCAGCTTCAACCGCTATTATCGTCGCTGTTCCTGATGCGGCCGCTGTAGTCTCAAGGACTACTGGCACTGCATGCTTAATTACTTGACCGAATGATACGGTTGTAAGTAAAAGCGCTAGTATGTATATTAATTTTTTCATATTTTATAGAGTTATTATTTCATAAGTTACATAAATATCTACTATACTATCTCCTGTTAATGTGGAATTAGAATTAGCTGATACATGAATAGCTCCTGATTCATAATCAGTACTATCACCTACAAAAGTTCCTATTCTATGTCTACTAGAAGTTAAACCCATATTATGACTCATTTGCCAATAATCCTCTCCACTTGCCCATTCAAGTGCAATTGTATTAGAATCAAAAGGTGTAGTGCCATATTGCCAATTAAAATCTGCTTTATGTATTACAATATATTTTCCTGCACCTGGTGTAGGGATAATCTCTATTGTACTACTATTTAATTCTTTAAGTTGAGCAGCATTTAAAGATAATTTAACTCTCCAATGATTTTCTAAATATTCTCTAGTAACCAATGCTGTTGATTCAGTGTCAATCTCTGCTATTGACATATTAGGTGCTTTAACTATGCCATCCCCCATTACGTGGAACCCGTCATTTCCTCCACCTATACCTACTGTAAATAATCTATTGGTCGCGTGATTAATTGTAACTACATTTGGCGTATAAGATTCATTGACATATCCTACAACGAACTGAGCTCGACCGTAAGATGTTACACCATTACCTGATGCAAATCCATTACTATCTACTACTGTATTTCCATCTCCAGTTGCAAATCCTCGAACTCCACCTACTTGAATTTCGTTATTCCAACCAACTGCTCCAGCCTCATCACCCGTCACAGTATTGGTCTTACCTGATGCAAAACTCTTCGCCCCAGTTACTACGTTAAGTTCACCAAATCCTGCTGACGCTTGTCCAGAAACCTCTGTGTTAAGGCCTGATGCAAATGAATAATTTCCTAAAGCCCCTCTAACTGAAGAAGTGCCTACGGACCAACTTACGTCAGTTGCTCCAGTCCCGATATTTCCATACCAAGCTGGGTCTGTTCCTATATATCTCCAACCAGTAGTTGTCTCTGTTATTTTCTCTAATCCACTTGGTGCACCAGCGATTCCTGCATAATTGGCATCTGCGTATTCTTTTGTTATCAAGATTCTATCAGCAAAAGTGGCTGAGGCGCCTGTCGGTACTACTGGAGTGTCTATTTCGGCAATTGATAATTCTGGAGCAGAAATAATACCATCGCTCATTACAACAAATCCATTTCTTCTCGTTCCTACATCACTGTCTGAGTTCCAACTTCCTGTCCCTACAATGAATCTTGGATTGTATGCACTTGTTGTTGTTGTGAGTTGTGTTGCTGTAGTTTGTGTTATATCGAGATTGGCTTGTCCTACTATCGTACTAGATGCTGAACCACTAAGTAATGCATGTCCTATTTGAGCAGAATCTTTTCCAGCATACATTTCTGAGTTCCATCCGACCATAAGTCCATGATACACAACAGCTGTGTTTAAATCAGCCCCTGGTGTACCCATTGTCTGTTCAAATCCAGTTAGAATACTGCCATATATATTATTGTAGAAGTATGATTCTTGTCCAACTTCTCCATCTGTTGTAAATAGATTTCCGTTACTCAGTCCATTAGTACTTGCTCCAATTCCATAGCTTCCCAACATCAAAGTATAGTTGTATGGATTTTCGAGATTATTCCCTATCGCCATACTGTACTGTCCCGTTGGTCCTCTAGTTGATGATACTCCCGAACTTGAACTGAAGTCAATTGAACCTAAACCTATATTTCCAAAGTTTGCAGGATTTCTTCCAATCAATCTCCACCCTTGAGATACTTCTGTGACAGATTCCAATCCAGAACCAGCCGAAGCAGGTAACATTCCAGAATCAGAAAGTGTACCATCTGCCTCAATCGCTACTAAAGTGGCTGTTCCACTTGCGGCTGCGGTTGATTCCAATACTACAGGAATTTTGTGCTTGATAACTTGACTAAACGACGAAGTGGCAACTAAGATTGCCAGTAAATACAGTAACTTTTTCATTTTCTTATTGTTTTGCTTCTATGTGCGCTTTCGCATCTTTCTTATAAACGAGACCTAATCTCTTACTGAGCCAGCCAACAATCTTTTGATTGAGAACTCCTAGTAATAACATACCAGCCACTTGAGTGAATTCATGTTGAAGAACAGCATATTGTTTCAAATATGGATAAATATCTTCGTATACTCTTATAAAAATATACATCATAAATACTCCTAATATGATTTTTGCGATGTTATCTCTAAACCAATATGACTTTGAGAACTTACATCCTGTATCACTTCGCTTGATATACTTCATCAGGAAGTAAACTGCAGAACCTATTGAGAAGAGTATACTATACGCTAACCAATAGGCTAAAGAGAATCCTTCTCCGAATAAAATTTTTGTAAACTGTTCCATATTATGTTGATTTGAATCTTCTCTTACTATCCCATTGTTCGCTTTTCGTAGCGCCCATAATTTTCCTGCGAGAATTTACTTT
>Ga0196887_1000014_pt1 | contig 64539 bp, 54 predicted proteins | sample VirMetDEL_Mar_31_FD_169094 | JGI IMG/M metagenome (GOLD analysis project Ga0196887, IMG submission 169094) | Aqueous microbial communities from the Delaware River and Bay under freshwater to marine salinity gradient to study organic matter... | ecosystem: Environmental > Aquatic > Marine >... | reverse complement strand
GACTTATGAATAACAACCATCATTGGTAGCTGATCATAAGACTGCAAGCACGCAGTGGAAATGGTTTCTCTGTGAGATTTAATCGCAGACCTAATTACTCCCAAAGGATTACGAACATCAAAAATGTCAATGACATTTAAATCCGTAGTACCGTCAGAAGGCAATTGATCATTAAAGTAGTTACACACGTCATCCCACTTATTTACAATGAGATAATATGCGTAATTCCTATCTTCTATATTGCTAACCACAGTAGACTCTAATTGCTTAGAAGTCTTAAGGTTAACAACACTGAAATTATTCTTTACTTTGCTCATCTGCGACTTCTACTTGTGGCTCTTCGGTTACAGCTTCGGGTGATCCCTCTGCCTTAGATTGCTGGTGTTGCTCCACGAGAGTCCTAATCTGCTCTGTCATTGTATTACACCCGGCAAAGAAAACCTGCTTATAAAAATCCTCATCACCTAACTCTGGTGGCTTGAGCTTGCAGAAGTTCTTAAAGCCTTCCGCTTCTTCCTTACTTAACTTAATCTGAATCTTCATACGACCTCTACTCCTTTCGGTTAATTTAACTTTAGCATCCTTCAACTTAAACGATACTTTATCCATGAGCCTATTATAGTCATGGAACTAAAATATGAAAGATGATTTTGACATTAGTCCTTTAACAAGGAAGAAGAAACTTAACTCTAGAGCGAAAGGAAATAGATTCGAGAATAAAATAGCCAAGATGCTTAATGAAAGATTTGAAACTAATGAATTCTGTAGAAGCCCTGGTTCTGGAGCATTCGCTACTACTCATAACTTACCTTCATATTTAAAAATATATGGAGACCTTATAACTCCCGAGAAGTTTAAATACGTCATTGAAATAAAGAAAGGATACAATGACGAAAGAGTAAGTGATCTACTTAATCCTAAATCTCAAATATTTAATATGATAGGACAAGCTCACAGAGATTCTAAAAAATCTTCTAGAAAGTTTATTTTAATTATTGGTCAGGATCGTAGAGATCCAATGGCTATTACTAATGAATTAAACCTTCCAGTAAGGGGATCTAAGGTTTCTGGGGTATTTAATGACGTTCAAGTAGAGATGTTTAAGTTAGCAGATCTACTAAGCATCGCTAATAGCTACTTTCTTTTTTAAAGATACTAAAATACTTTCTATTAAACTTAAGGCTTTAATAACCGTAGACTCTTCCTTAGGGCTTTTAGAATTGTTAGAGTACTTGTTGTAGTTACTTATTGTTTTCTTTCCGTAGTGTACTGAGTAGCTATTTGAATACGTTCCGTTAGACTTTCTAGATACTACTGCTTCCAGGGAGATTGTGTTACCGTTATCGTCCTCTAAAGTTATGGTAGTTGAACCCGGTTTACCTTCGTTTATCTTCCACTTAGACCCAGGTTTCCCTAGATTCGCAAACGCATCTTCTAACGGTTGATTATGCTTAAATCCAAATATTTCATTGTTCTTAATATCTCTAATTTCTAATCCTAAATCCCTGGTGCTATCCCCACCTACTCTCATCATTTTTAATTTAAGAGCATTAACTGCATTTTGATCTCCACTATTTATTTTAGACATTAACGATTGCTTTTCAACGTATAGTGCAACCTTTCTCTTTATCTTGTCTGGAGGGTCGCCTTTATACTCTTCAATAATCTGCCTTAAATTGTTTGCTTCTGGTGACTCAGGGAGATACCCTACCGCATCAATTAGAGAATCTACTACAATATTACCGGCGGTATCAAATACGTTAGAAGTGACTTGTTCTCCGTTTACTTGAACGCTAACTTTTTCATTATTAATTAAGAATCCATTTAAATCAGATCCCTCTTTTAATATTTTTGCTGCTTCTCGGTAAGATTTTTTATCTAAACCTATGAAGTCTTTGTATGCTTCTTCAGAGTTTACAATGTCATTCTCCGCGTCAGTTAATTTTTCTCCCCTAAGTATCTTATCTACAATTTCAACAGTCCTAGCTTGAGATCCTCCTGTTTGTGACCCGGCAGTAATCCCTTTAGAAAGTCCAATATAATTTTTAAGACTTGTGTTAATAATGCACACTGTTTTTTCTTCTTCGGGAGAATCCTCGGACAAGCCTTTCAACTTGTCAGATCCTTTTAAGCACTTTAAAGATTCTTGGTGATCATCCGATAGATCTGAAATTGGGGTTAGTACGGGATCAACACCAAGCTTACTGGCTGCATCTTTTGCGTCATCACAGTTGTCGAATACCTCTATAACATCTTGTCTCTTTCCCCCTCCCGTGTCTGTACCGGCTGGTAAAGCCATGACTGACCCTCTCTTGGCTATTTCTTTTCCATAAGGAATCATTGATTTAACTAATTTAGTTGTAAAGCTTCCTTCTTTAGACCCTACTTGTGTAACTAATTCTTGAGCCATAGCAACGGTAGCAGCGTCTTCAAGGTCTAAGCCAGTTTGCTTCTCACTTTCAGTCCATGTTTCAGTTTGTTCGGTCAGCTTATCAACTTTTCTTTTTATGTCAGTGACCAGTTTTGTTAATTGATTACCTAAACAATCGACCATTGCTTCGTCTTCATTAGCTTTTGCTTCTTGAATGAGATTAAAAAGATTTAAAACTTGAGGCAATTCTTCAAAGGTAAATCCTCGGTTTGCGTTCGCTCCTCCCGCCTTGTCCGTGTATAAATCAACTTCATCAGGAGAAACTCTTTTATTACATTGAGTAAACGCTTTTTTAAGAACCCCTTCATATAATCCCGTTTGATCCGACACTACAATAGAGTCATTATCTAAAACATTATTATCTGCTGCTACAATTAAAGATCTATTGCCCTCTGAACCCGTCATTGCAAATTCATTTCTAAGTTTTTTACAATAACCTTCGTTGGTGGTTTTTTTATTTCCGTTAGCCAACTCTGTTAAATTGGCTAACTTATCTGCAATCTTAGATCTTAATTCTGCGTCGGGCTTAGAGTCTACTTTTATAAGTTTTCCATCTTTATATATGAGTTTAAAAGATAGGTTAGTTAATCGAGATTCTAAAGATTGCTGTCCTCCACCTGTAAACCAGCTAAGAGCACCTTGAGGTGTCATTCCGACAGACTTAGCTAACTTCACAAACCATGTCCTGTTCACACAATTGTCTGACACTGTTTTAAAAGATTTAAGTATTGAGTTTGCAATTTCTTTCGTAAGACCACTCAATGTCTGAGTCATTCTTTCGATGGCCCATTCCCCAGGACTCTTTGATCTTTTAGTTTCAAATTTGGTTACACCTTCTTCCTCACCTACAATAGCTGTTAATAATGCTTTAAATTTTTGGTTGTTTCCTTTAGAAGGAGCAAGAATACTATTTTTTGGATCGTATACTCCAGTTCCATTAGAAATTATTAATGATTTTGATTGAGTGCCTGCATACCATCGAGCTTGCTTGCCATTAACTGTAGCTACTTGTCCCTTAGGACCTTCAGGATTCCATTGAGAATTCTTTAAAATATCTAAAGCTTTAGGTACTCTAGGGTCTTCTTCTTGCTCCAGTAAACTAAGCCTTCGACCTGTAATTCGACTGAAACTCTCCAGTAATTCTTTATAGAAATCCATACTTTATTATAGACAAATAGCCTTCCCTCTTATTTAGAGGAGAAGGCTACCGTAGTAAGAGTATTAGACCGTTAGTTAAGTCGGTCGTAGTCAATGAAGTCGTATCGGAAACTTACTTCAATCGTTGAGAAATCGTTTGTAGCGTAGTTCTTTTCCGAGAAGGTAACCCCTGTAGGATAAACACCGTAAACTTCTACATAAGAGTGAGGTTCGTTAGTGTTGTCCAACTCTAGGATAGTCATCTTAGCAGCCTTGAAAGACTTGTTGCCAGGACCACCAGGAGCAGCCAGTTGAGTTAGGTCCCCTGTCATAGGATCGTAGATAGACTTAAACCAGTTCCAAAGTGCAGGAGTATTACGAGACAACAATTGGTTATCAAAAGTTATCGTAAGAGGCTGTGGAGTAAACTTGCCAGGGTAGTAAACTTTATCATTTAAACGATCTACTACAATATCTTCTACAGCACCTCCAATAGGACTAACTCTCTTAGCAGCAGAAGTTAATTCTTGTTGCTGCAATCTAAACTCTGCCGGTAATCCGAAAAACTTAACTTCAAACTGGTAGGCTCTAATAGCATCCAACTTGGTGGAAACCTTAGGAAGAGTCTTCCCAGGCTCAAAGTTTGCTCTGAAATCATTCTTTAAAAAACTATCTACCATAATTATTATCCATTAATTGTTGCTGATTGACTCGTAAGGTTAACTTCGAATACAATTGTTTCAGCAGCCTTAGTAGGCTTAATTGTTACCGAACACCAAAGTTCATTTCTGTCAACTCTTGCAGGAGTGTTAATAGTTGAGTCACACTTTACAGCACCTTCAAGGATTGCTCTTCTAGCTAGAAGATCATCAAGGAAAGGGTTAATCGCATCTTCAATTAACTCCCAAGTGAGTTGATCATTAGGCTCAAACTGGAATGGCTTGCCAAGCTCAAGTAATACCTTTCGGATGTAGATCATTAGTCTACGAACATTAACTCTATCAAGTGCCGTTGGTGCTCTCTGAGTAGTTCTTTGACCAAAGATCGTAATGCCTGTAGTAGGATCATTCGAAATAGGGTTTACTGAGTTTGAGTATAGAGCATCCCTGTCGCCTTGATTAACGACGATCTCTGTGGCAGTAGGCTTGGATAGGCGACCTCTTCTAAAGCCAGCAGGAGCGAACCACGGCTCTGACACAGCATCTGTGAAGACACACTGTCTAGCAGCAAAGATTGCAGGATCATACCATTGTTCTGCTGAAGCAAAAGGATTAAACACTTGAACCCAAGGCCAGTAAACCGCAGCATACGAAGAGTTTAAAGCAGCCGTTCTAGTAGTTGGATCTTGACCGTTAATCCATTTTACCGCATCTTGAACTTCATTCAATGCGTATGGAGGGGATACAATTGCCATGAAGTTCTTAGAAGTTTCAGCCAAAGATACAAAAGCATTCTGAACGGAATCATCCGTGATGCCAGGGATCAGCCCGATAGAGATATTTAAACCATCATCGTCTAAAGCATAAATACCCGTCTTAGTAGTCTTTGATCCAATTAGATTAGTAGCAGCCGAAGCTCCACTTTCTCCATTAGCAAGATTGTAGGTTCCTTGAATAGGCTTTACAAATCTTGGAGTTCCAACAGGAGAATTCTCGGTAGCGTTTGCAAACCCAGCCGCTGTTGCAGTCACTCCGAACTGATCAGGAGTAACGTAAGCGTCAGCACCGCTCAAAAGTTCTGCAAACACATACTCGGATTGATTATTTAATAGTTCTGAATTTAATATAAACTCAACAGATTCAATCCCAGAAGGAGATAACTCAATTGGAGAGAAGGACTCAGCTTGAGCACCATCACTGTTTACAATAATTCTATCTTTAGTGGATAGGTTGGCTACCTCAACTGACACACCTTGGGTACTACCATCTCTAAGGGCTGTTACATTGTAAGCAGTTCCTGGATAAATTGAGTTTACAACCAAGTCTACGCTAGAAGAAGTGTATCCGTTACGAGTAATGTTATTAGCTTCACCCGTGGCACTGACAGCACCTAAGATATTAACAGGTCTAAAGCCCATACCAGCAGCGGCAGACAGTTGTAGAGTTGCACCCGATCCGGCAAACTTAGAAGCTAAGAAAACATTGTCACCTTCAACATAAGCAAACACGTTTTGATCCGATGTAATAGAAGGGTTAAAAGCGTTTTGAATTATAGCAGAGGAGGTTGTGAAGTCTGTAGAGCTTGCAATTTCAACCGTAGCCGTTACAGCAGTGTTGGTAGCATTATCAGTAATTGAATAGTATATTGAAGACGCATGAGTAGGATTGTATCCGCTGACTACGAGAGCAGGAGAAGCTCCCACAGCTACATTAGCAGAAGCGTATGCTAGCACCTTATTAGGATCAATACCTCTTACAAAGTAAAGTTGGTTGGTAGCTTCTAGAATCTCTAAAGCACCCTCAAGACCCTGGCCTTCGAGAGCGGTGTCTGGCTTTCCAAAAAGTCTTAAAAGGTTTTCTTGGCTTGTAATAAGCGTAGGCTCATTAACAGGACCCTTATTAGCGAACCCTACTAAACCTACAACACTTGAATTGATATTCGGAGTGTATATTGAAATATCGTTTTCAATAACTACAACGGATGGACTGGTTGGTATTGCCATGATTAATTACTCTTAAATTTTGTGAGAGGTTTCTTGCTCGGTAATGGAAGAGCAGGAACAACAGTAGGAACAGGAGTCACGTCAGGAGAATAAACCATTCTTACCATCCTTCTACGTACTAAATTTTTAACAATTTTACTATCCCAATTATCAGGAACTTGGACGTTCTGATTAGGGGCTAGAAACAAGTATTTAACTCCTTGAGGAGTTTTAAAAGGTATACTAATACCTTGCATACTTGTGTTGGTTATGGTGTTCATATTGTTTCTCCTACTGTATTTACTAATAGATATTTATAAAAATGGTTAATTTGCTTGCAAAGATAAATTAGTAATTGTTAATGTGTTACCTGCGGTTATATTTGTTTCCTCAGGTCCAATATCCCACCAAGCATATATCTCTGCTCCAGATGCGTCGAATGTTCCAGCAGGAGTATTTGCAAACTCTGTCAACAGAACATATTTAGCACCCGTGATAGTTCCCGAGTATTGATACACATCCCCCGCAGTTTGTAGGACTGCTCTAGCCGCACTTGCAGCAGGCGTTATTTGCAGCCAACTAGAAACATCAAATCCTGAAGAGTCATTAGTTGATCTAGGAACAAGTAAACCTGAGGTTCCAACTTCCAATGCGGATACTAAAACTACTTGAGAAGTGCTACTGACGTTTGCACCCCACTGAGAATTGCCATCTGGAACAGTGGCTGAGGCTAGTTGCAGCCTAAAATCAGTAGCCACGCTACTAGCTTCGAAAAACTCTTCGAACATTCTTTGCTTACCTCTATTAGTCCACATAATATATAACTCCTACTTTATTTAGCTATTAAGGTTAATTAAAACGCTCTTAAATTATTACCTAAGGATCGATATCTGGAGGAGTCACCATGTCATCAGGAAGCGAGAATATAAGGTCGGTGTTCAAGGATAGGACATTAGCCTCAAGATCAGTTTCAACCGTTGCAAGATTTCCAATATCAGTGGCGAGTGATAGACCACTAGCTTCAAGGTTTGTCTCAACAAGACCTAAAGCTTTCCTTTGATTATCTGTTGCCAAGAAGTCTGCGGTAACAGTGAGGGTACTTGAAACATTTCCAAGAACTATTCGGTCGGCCAAGGAGATACTGCTAGCTGTTAAGACGGTGAACACATTTCCTAGGTTAACGTCAGCCCTGACAGACATTGAGCTTGCTTCAAGAGAAACATCTACGCTACCTAAATCCTTCCTTTGATTCTCCACACCCTCGAACTCTGCATCAACTGTGAGAGTACTTGAAACAGTCCCAAGGTTTAACTGTTCAGCCAAGGAGATACTACTTGCCGACAACGTAGTGAATACATTTCCGAGGTTAGTATCGATTCCAACAGACATTGAGCTTGCTTCAAGAGAAACATCTACGCTACCTAAATCCTTTCTAACATTTGCTATAGCTAAGAAACTACCATCGACCGTTAGAGTGCTGGATAGGTTTCCAAGATCTTTTCGTAGATTACTTGTAGACAGGAAATTAGAATCAACAGTAAGGGTAGTAGACACATTCCCAAGATCTTTTCTAACAGCATTATTGCTAGTAGTAAACTCTGCGCTAGCGGACAAAGTAGACGATACAGAACCTAGATTCAGAGGAGTGTTTAAACCTCTTAAGCCTAGGTTTAAAATGCTAAGAGTTAGTAACGCCGGATCAAGAGATAGTGTTACAGGCTTTTGTACAGGATCAGAAGGCGATGGTTCTACAATTTCATCTACACCTCTGGTAAGGTTTCTAAATACGTCTGGTCTCCCACGCTCTTCTATTTCAGCTATGAAGGTAAGAGTCCCTCGATTGGAAGTGGGCCTTGCTGGTCTAGCATTGGGACGAGCACGAGGATCGTCAATGTTAATATTAATCGACATCGATCTTATTAAACACCAAACTCTTTAATCTCCCCAGTATTGGTAAAGAAGAATTTAGGACTAGGTATGTACGTTTCTAGCGTCACACTAATAGCTTTTTGAAGTACTCTATCACTGGTATCTGCGGCAGTTACTGTTCCTACTTCCCTCTCACTATTGATGAAAGCTTTGTTATGAACTGAGAATTGAGTTTCTACATTTAGATCAGGACTAAACATAGAGAATATGCTGGATCTGAGCATGTCCATATCAGCCTTGTATTTGGCCCATACGTTGATCTCATAAGTAATATTAATAGGTCTAGGAGGTAGGCTTAGGACTCTGGTAGCCCTCCTTTTATCAGCGTCCCATTCAGTTTCACTGACAATACTTTGATACCGCATTCTCTCAGGATCGCTTACTGTCTGTGTTTCAACAATAGTAAGCATAGGAAGAACTAGAGTATTGTCTGACTTGATACGGCCTGCTATTCTTTCTGGATTTCCATGAGAACAATTAACCTTAATACGATTACTGTTGCCATCAAGGTAGTACATGTTACCGAAAGTATGTAACATACTCCTCAGGCTTTCTTTATAGACGTTATCAATTACTGGTAAAATCTTAGTGGTCGTGAGATCGACAATCTGATTCCTAATGTATAAGCTGTCTTTATCTCTCATTAGTATCTCCCTCCAATCTGGTCGGGACGATCAAAGGAGTCTTGATTATGTATATCCTCAGTATCTCTAAGAAGTTTAGCATGAACCATTAAATGGTAAACACCATATGCTTCAAAACTATCTTCTTGAACTTCGTATACTTCAAATTTCATTTCTTGAAAATCAGGACGTATGATATCTCCAATGGAAATAGCCCTTCCCAAGGTATTCTCAATGTATGACTTGTTAAATATAAAGACTTGATCTATCTGCATCTCTACGCCAAACTGAGATAGGTTCTCTTCCACAGGTCGAGGGTCATAGTGTGCCCACAAAGTGACAGGCTCCGAAGCTATTGTCTTTTGACGAGACTCTTGATAGACATCATCAATATCGTTAGAAGGAATATACTCAAACACCTGAACTCTAGATCCTGATAATTTTATATTTTCAGAATCTATTAAATTAAATAGATTCTTATCGTTCTTCTTATTGAATAAAGATAAACGAGTATCCCTGTCTTTAGGGAAGTTGGTAGGAGGAGTGTTAACCTTGAATCTAGTCATTAGAATATATCAAACAAAGGAGGAGCTTCAATGGAAGATAATAACTCTTCTATTAACATCTCTTTCTCATCTTTAGCTTGGTAGGCTAATTCATTTCCATTTAATCTCGTACCTCCTCCTGGCCCAGGTAGAGTCTGATACTTACCTCTGATCCCTGCTAATATCTCTTTGGACAATGCTAGGGTATATCTCTGCAACCAACTTTTATAAGCGTGATGTAGAGTGGTCGGATCAAAAGCTCTAAACTCTAACAGAACCTCCTCTCCGTTTGATTCTGGCTTAGGCCAAAGGTGCAGATATTTATTGTTAACCAACTGCCACGTAGCCATCTGACCTAATACATTTTTTACCTGCTTAAGGTATTGTTGCATTAGAAGATACTGACTAACATTATAGTTATTAAATAAACCAGTATTCGTAAAGAACATGATAGAAAAATCATATTCCAATGATCCTGGTGAAGCTCCGAATTTAAAAAAGTCTCTCTTATACCAAACATCATTTAAATTGTCCGCTACTTCTTGAGGAAGCTCGTATACGTTTACACCAGCAGATGCAGAGAAAGTTGCATATTGAGTCATCCAATCAGGGGCATGATACTCTAATTTAGACTTAGCTTCGTCTAAACAAATTTGTATTTGAAAGTCATCTAGTTCAACGTCAATTACGGGATGACCTAACTTAGCCAATACGTAATCTCTAATAGTGCTGTTGAAGTCGTTAAACTCATTTACACCCTTAGCATCTTTATTGTTAAGACTAGTGTCCTTAGGGCTTTTATAATCTTTTAATCTACTTCCACCGTAAGTTCCGTAAGATGATCCGTAAGATGTAACAATCGGTATTCCTATTTTATCACCCATATCAAATATATTTACCCATGGAATAGAAAAAGGGTTCAGATATAATCTGAACCCTTTTCAATTTTAACCTCTAAAGTTTAATTACTTTCTAGAGTACTGACCGTTATCAAACGAATTACCATGGAACGCGGTGTTTCTCATGATCTCCGGCGTGAGGTAATCAACACCCGTACCAATCAATCGAATCACACGGTAGAATCTTGAAGCAGGCATAACTGCTGCCTTACCGTAACGAGTCAGGATACCCTTTCTCGGTTGGAAGGTCTCAGGATCCGTAACCGTATCCAATGGCATCATAGGAACGTAAGGGCAGTAGAAGAAGCCTGCATCCATTGCGTTCGAACCCTTGTAACCGACGATGATCTCATCTTCAGGGAACATAGGATCGACAACCAGATCGTACTTACCAGCAAACTTACCAACGTATTGGATTTGGTTGCCAGTCATGTTAGTAGGACCATCCTTCTCAGGAAGACCACCTTCAAGCTTCGCAGCTGACTCAAGCATCGATGCGATGACAGGAGACGTGATAAGGACATTACCCGGACCACGCAGGGTCGTACGGTAGATATCCGTGCTAGCAAAGTTAATCAGTGCCAGGACATTCGAGTAAATGTGACCCAGAGTTTGCGGAGCAAAATTCGAGGTACCTTGCTCACCCGTGAATCTCTTAAGATCCATCACGTAGATGTTCGAGTAACGGTTATGAATACCGTTAACCGCATCAGCACCTGTCAAGGACTCTTCAAGCTTCATATCGGCACTAAAGTCATACTCGTAAGAACCAGCCACAAAAGTTCCACCGTTTAAAGCTTCGTCAGGATTAGTAGCCGTTACATCGCCGCCTAAGCCAGTGAATGAATCTGCTCCACCTTGGTAAAGACTTTCGATTCTCCAACCCTCACCAGATCCAATAGCACCAGGGCCGTAAGCGATCATTCGAATGTCTTCAATGAGTTCACGGTCGATTTCAAGGTTCATTTCCTTTGACAAGAGGTCAGTTAATTCTGATTCCATGTCAAGGTTGTGATATGCCTTAAGGTCTTGAGCAGCCTCAAGAGTCCAAAGTGCTCTCATCTTACGCTCACGAGCTTGAACGGTTTGCTTCTGGATGTGAAGGTTAACTTCAGGAATGCCAGTAGTAGCTAATCGCTCGCCTGCGGAAACAGAGTAACCAAGGATCGACTTCTCGTTAGGATAAGAAGCAAGCTTGCCACCCATGGTGCCCGAAGGATGCCCTGCACCAGCAGTCGGACCATCAAATAAACCAAGAACATTGGAGGTATCAAACCCGTCTTTTGCACCAGCGTAAGTTAACGCACTCGTTCCGTCAATAGGGTCGAAAGCAACCGGAGGGTAACCAGCAACGCCACTCTGGGATCCAATCTTCTCTGCAACTAGGTTGCGAGGAGTGATTCGGAACTTGGAGTACATTGTTTGACCCACATTCGCGTGAGCACGCGAGTTACCCATGTAGAAGATTTGCGAAACCGGGCCGTCCATGGTCTGGGTGGCACCAATCTTATTGAAAACCAACTCAGGGTACATACGACGAATCATCGGGAATGCGAACTTTTGGAAAGTTCCAATCTTACCCGTAGTCGTGCCACCAACGCCGATAACTTCCTCATTAAGGTTGTTAGTTTGGAAAGCCTTAGCTTGGTTTTCCATCAATCTAGCGGTTTGATATGCGATGTGATCATCTCCGATCCCTTCAAGGAGTGGTTCCCAACGCTTCAGTAATTGATCTCTGTCTATTGCAGTCATAATACTTGTTTCCTCAATTATTACTTATTATTGAGCTTGTCTAACACGCCTTGATTTATCCATTCGTTACCGGGGACAGCGTGGTTTTCATTTAACTTTTCACTAGCTTCCTTCACTTTGAAGTTATCTTCACTAATGACGAGTGCCTTACCAGAGAGGTTTCTCTCTGCGCTATCAGATTCCTTAAGGCTTTCGACCTGAGTCTTAACCTCTTGTAAAGTTTCTTCTAGCTTTTGATTCTTATCTTGGGCAACCTTGCTACTACGCTTCAAGCTGACGTTCTCCTTTAGGAGCTTGTTGACTTGACGTAGGAGGGCCTCGTTCTTCTCTTCCTGTTGCTCACCTAGAGTTGCAAGGGCTTGCATACCATTCATTTCATCATTCGTGGTATTCTCTAATGCAAACATGGATCGAACGGTTTCAAACATTTGAGCATTACGGAACGTCTCGTTCTGTAATTCAAGCTCCTTAAGTGCTTGCTCCTTTAACTTATCAATGTTACCACGAATGAATGATTGTACTTTCGTGGTTAGATCCTCAGTTCTTTCTTGAACTTTCTCATTAATAGTTACAGCAACTAATGTAGCTATCTTCTCAAGGGTAGCTTCATCGAGATCTTCGGGAAGATACTCGGCAACGGAATCTAAAACTTCTTTACTCTGTGACATGTTTAACCTCTATATAGCTATTTAGTTGTTTGTAACTAATTTACTGCTAATTATTTTCAGACGGTGGCTTTCCTTTCTTTTTACCTAACTCATCAGTTTCGGGAGACTCAGAGATTATAGTCCTTAAGTTCGCCATGAAGGAAGTTACCAATAAAGTCAGTAAGGCGGAAGCCACTGAAATTTGTGATTCAGGAATAGCACCGCAGGCCAAGGCGGTAACAAAACCACCCACCAGGATACAGAGGTAGAGTGGCCCCACCACTGCAATGTGGGATTGGGCCTTGCTCCTAGCCGATTGTTGTAGCTTTAACTTAGAAATCTCTAACTTTGCAATCTGTTTTTGATGCTCTACGGTTGCGTTATATTTAGCACGCTCATTTTTAGCTTCTTCTCGTTTCATATCTATTTCTGACTTTGTATCACGAATGATAACCGTAGGAGAACCTTCAGATTCGTTAGACTTTTTTACTGCCATAAGTTATTTTCCTCTATCTTGTAACATTTGAATTAGGTCTTTTAGGTTGCATAGTAACGGGACCATTCTTGGGACCTCGAATCTGTCCTGTTTTCTTATCTATTCGCGCCTTAGCTAACTCCGTTTCCGCCGTAGTCTTGTCCGGTGTTTGTTTCTTTTTAGGATATAAAGGTGTATTAATTATGTCCTCTCCTGACATGCCGTCATAGTTTGTTCTTGCCTCTTCAAACTTATGTTTAATCTTGCTGATAACTCTCTCATTGAATGACATAGAAGAATCCTCTCTTGGTAAGGGTTTGGCATTAGGTAAGGGTTTGGGTTTGGCATTAGCAGCATTAAGTCTAGCTTTTTCTTCCCTCTTCTTCTTAGCAGCCACAAGTCTAGCGTTTTCTCTGTCCTGTCTTGCCTCTCCGGTTAAATCATACCCCTCTCTGGTCTTCTTCTTACCTTTCTTACCTTTCAGCTTACCCACGAGAATGTCAGCAAATGTAGTCTTATCATCGCGGTTCAGATCAGGGAACTCACTCTTCTCACCCACCGAACCTTCACCTTCCGAACCTTCATCTGTATCTGAATCGCCTCTCATCATTTTAAAATCCTTCTTATTGATCTTTTTATTTCCATCCTTGTCAAGCTCCTTCTGGTTGCCCTTAAGGGCTTCGTTAATCTTGCTTTCAAGCATCGTGAGAAGAACTCTATCCTTCTTATGCTTTGAAACAATCCTTTGAGCACGCTCACTGTTCTCTCTCATGGATTCACATAGCCCAGGAAAAGCTCCTTTAGTCGAAGGATCAGATACAAGGTCAAACGTCACAAGCTTAAAGTCTTCGTTAACAATCTTACCTTCAGAGCCTTCCGATACACTGCCTAAACCTCTGCTTGAGATACCGATCTTAACACCGTCATTAATAAGAGCTTCGACAATCTTACCGTTAGGAGTGGATAGGATTTCACACTCACCCATAACATCCCCATTCTTCTCTACCCATAACTTGGTGATTAAGTGAGAAGCTTGAGACAAGTGAATAGCATCATTAGCAGGGTGGTCAAGAGCACCTACGAGAGAGCGATCTCCGATCTTTTCTTGAATAGTCTTTACTTGGTTTTCAAGAACCTTTCTAGGGTATACTCTGCCGTTGTTATTTTGTTCATCGCACTTTTGGAACTTGCCAAGCAACTTAAGCTTGGTAATTCCATTCTTACTTTCATTAATAACTTTGACCTTATCTAAGACGCTGTACTCTACTAATAACATTATGATTCCTATTTCTGGTCCCGAGACCAATACTTATTGCTTTTGAATTTATCAGTATTTTGTTTGCCGTGACGCAATAAAGTTCTCACAGCATACTTCTTGACATCAGAAAACTTAGATGGTATTGTTCCAGAAGAGAATCCCTTTGCGACTCTGCCTCCAACCTCCTGCTCATCATCGCTTCCCCATTTTCTTTTAGTAATTACGTAAAGTCTATCTGAGTTTTTAGTGGAAAACATTTGACCAACATAACCGTTGCGTAAAGCATCAGTAATTGAGTCGTATACTTTCACACGAGACTTAGAGGATTTAGAGTGTGATTTCTTACCAGACCCCAATCCTTTAGCCCTTCCTTCGGCAGAACCTTCGCCACTCTCGGCTTTAGCCTCTTTAATTAAGTTAACGAGATCCATACTTTTTCTTCTTTTTCTTTTTAGGAGAAGTTAGACTAGGAGGATAAGAATCGTCTCTTCTCTTCATTCCCATACTAGTTTCCTGAGCGGCACCAAGGCAACCAGCGGAAGTTAATTCTTGCATAACTTCTCTAGCTTCTCCTAGCAAGCTCTTAAGCCTACCCACAAGTGAACCCAGCTTCTCTTTTAAAACTTTAGCTTCATCAATAGATTCAGCTTTCGGAGTTTCTAAAGTTTTAGGGGCAGAAGATTCATTCATCTTTCCTGCAAACCCAAGAATAGTATCAATATATGAGTCGGGAACAACAACAGCTTTTAGACCATCATCTACAAGTTCCGACTTAGGAGAAGCAACTTCCGTAACCGGAGGTTGCGACATGATATTTTCTGAAATAGCTAATAGGCTTTTGGTATCCATAATAAATTACGATTACTTCTTAGGCTTTTTTTCCTCTTCTTCGTCATCGTCTAATTCTTCATCATAGTCCTCGTCATCACAGCTACTCTTTTCGCTAAGGTCTTCTCCGACTTCAGCACTAGACTCGTTAATAGCTTCTAGGATCTTGTCAACACAAGCGGACCAAGACTCGTCAGAAATAGCCTCATCAAGTGAAGATTCACATAAAGGGCATACATGCTCGGAAATCGTTTCTTCAATTTCCACAACTTCCGAAGACTCCTCAAGAGTCGTTGACTCGGCTAACTTGTTGGCCGAAAGAATATTTGCGACGTAATCGTCGTCTACAGTTAGATATTTCATAATAAAGCTCCGTTAAATATATGTATTGTTTCCACGTAAATATGCGTAATAAAATTAACGATCCACTGACCTTAAGTCTTTTCTATTAGAACTGTTAACTATAGTCTTTGAATCGCTAGGTAATAGAGATACAGGGTTATTCGATGACCTTTGAGCATTTTTAACATGTATCCCGTGCCTATACCCGTTTGCTATTAGGTCCATAAACCCCTCTGGCATGTCATACATTAGCTCACCAACCTTAGATAAGGGCATCCTGCTAAACACATCAAACCATACTATAGAGGATGGATTATGCTCGTCTTTTATAAAATCCAATACGTCCTTCACCAGATATGAGGAGCCATAAGAAGATACAGGGGAAGAACTGGTTGATACCGATCCATCAGAATAAAATGAATTATAATAGTTGCTAGGGACATATCGATACCCAAAGTTATGGAAATCCTCTTCTTCATTGAAGCCTATTCTTTTAGACCCGTCATCATTATAAAGATTATAGAATTCAAAGTTGTTGCTTTTTTCCTTAGAAATTGAGGTATTGATGGGGGGTCTAAGAGTAATCTCCCTAGTTACAGTATCCGACATCTCAGTCACTGTGGACCTACCATTGAAAGGATTGAAGTTAGAACCCCTACTAGGAATAATTATAAAAGCAAATGGAATATTCTTTACGAAGTTATCTTCCCCTAAAACAACAGGGTTAGACTCAAATCCTTTATTACTTAAATCTTTAGACTCCATGTCAAAAGAAGAAGCATCTAGAATGTATCTGTATAGAGGGTCTCTGTAATCCAAGTACACCTCAGGAATGCTAAGAGCGTTGTTATTTATATGCTGCTGAATACTAGACGGTTCCGTAATTCTAGAATAGGTGGAGGAATAAGACTCTACTGTTCCGTTGTTAAACGAAAAGCTAGAGACAGAAGCTAAATTTGCTCCAAAGTACAAAGGCTCCAAAACACTTGTTCCTGTGTCGCCGCTAACAAATTCATTCTTACTAACTAAAGACTTTGCTTTTATCGTGTATTCAAAGCTAGAATCAACAACCTCTAGTAGGGCCGATCTCACTGAAGCAGGAGCGTAGTAAGATGTTTTAGAAGAGTTTGAGGTAGCTACCGGGATTTGATTATCATCAAGAACTCTTGACGCAAAATAGTAACCGCCCCCGTCTCCTATGTTTAGTAATTCTGGAGACCCAACGCTAGGAGGAGTTGAAGCACTTTTACTAGCCAAGAAGTTTATGGGTATCCCCTCGTTTGGAACAGACAAGTCAACCTTGGAACCATCTTCTTTTGTTATACCCAGAGAAACATTCAAATCTTCGTTTAAAAATCTAAACCTTCCCATTTCAATTAACTTTTGTCCTTGCCTAGGAGTGTTTGATAAGTTGAATTCTGAATCTTTTAAATACAGTAGAGAGAATAATTCATTAGAACTCTTACTCTCAGACTTAGCAAAGCTAACAAATTTATTAGACTTCTGTAGCTGGTAACTTCTTAGGTAATATTCAGGATTAAACTCATTCAGAGTTCCTGTTACAATATGTTTTCTAACAACCTCTAAGAAAGAAGATAGTCCAATAACTTTACCCGTTATGTCTCTAAGATTATTGAAAGCTTCTACTAGGTTAGAGTTTAAGCTAAATATTAATTTTTCATCAGTTAGATTTTGAATAGCGGTCTCTTCCCACTCTCTATTAATAGTGCTTTGATAACGAAGTAAGCTATTAACTTCCTTAGCCACAGACTGCCTAAACACATTTCTATAAGAGTTATTGACTGAGCTTTCTATTTCAGTGGTAACAGCTACCTTGAAGAAATTTTTCTGAGGATCATAAAGAGAAGGAGTATAAACATTACTATACAAGTTTGCTTGGAACCTGGGAAGTAGAGATTTGTCAACACTTATTTCGTTTCCATTGCTAGTGTTTTGATTTTGTTGATTAATCTCTATCTCGGATAAAGTTTGTCTAACATAATTCTGAGGAGGCTCAGAACCTCCTCCTCCACCGCCGCCGCCTCCTAAGGGTCCACAAGTTACAGAAAATACCGATTGAGGAGGCACACAAGACTGAGCACACTGCTGTTGAGTTTTAAGACCTCCAAGGACAATGACATATCCTTCGTTACCTTGCATCCCTGACGCAATAACTCCTGGGCCTAGGCCAGGAAACTCTTCGACGCAATTACGAAGAATTGACCTTACCCTTTGTTGACTTAACGGTCTCTCTAAATCTTCTGGACAAATGAATCTAATCTCTTGGCATCGATACATTTTCGCAGGACCTCCTGTTGACGGACCCGTTGGACCTGTTGTGGTTGGACCTGCGGGACCTCCTGTTGACGGACCCGTTGGACCTGTTGTGGTTGGACCTGCGGGACCTCCTGTTGACGGACCCGTTGGACCTGTTGTGGTTGGACCTCCTGTTGACGGTCCTCCAGGTCCTGGGAACTGAGGGTTTGGAGTGGTTGGACCTCCAGTTCCTGGGCCGGGAGGATCTCCGTTGGGAATAAAAACAGGGAATGCAGGCTTAGGTTCTGAAGGCACCAGAATGACTGGGCTAGATCCCGGCTGAGAAGGCCCTACAGGGTTTTGAAAGCCGGGAAGGATTGCCGTTCGACATCCATTATATATTAAATAATTAAATCCCGTCACTTAATCCTGCTTAGAAATTAATGTAAGAGTTTCCGTTTCTGATACTTAAAGTAGAAACTTCTTCGGATGGCCCCATTCCTCTTGCGTACATGCTATTAGACAATGCTATAACTTCCCAAGTAACCGATGGGTATAGAATAGGAGTTATGGCGTTGTACTTTTCAATGTCGCTAGTGTCGATATTAGACTGTTTAAACATCCCCTCATAGTCTGCTGTCTGGTTACTTATTACATCATCCTGAAGTACAGAAAGATAATAGTCGTAAGAATCGTCTAGGTTATTGAGAGACGAATCAAAAGAAGGAAGCATAAACCCGCTATACTGCCTAGCAGAATCTCTGCTCTTCCAGGGCTTGCCTGCGTCTGTGGGGTCATACTCGTCACCGTTATATAACCTAGAAAACAGCCCATCATTAGGCCAAGCAACATTTATTATAAAATACTTAGGATGCTTTACAACCCATATTCCTGCTGGTTGTTGATGAGTTTGATTCTCACCCATTCTTGATCCTAAATCTGTTAGAGGTACACAGTTTAAAAAGTTAACATTAACATGGTAGTTAGATGCAGGATTAGCAGGCATATTAATTCTTTTTGAAACAAAGAATACTTCATTATGTTTGAATCTTGAATTAAGGTCTTGACCACCGCCCCTATGATTATGGTATCTAAACGCTTTACCCCATCCCATGTTACCTAGATTACCGTTAAAATTAGGATTAGACGAGAAACCATTCTTCTTCGTACCATTCCAGGGAGGCATCTGTTCAGCGATTGGGTTCCCGTGGCGTACAAATGTAGTATCTCCTACATTAATAAAGTCCGTAGCTGCTTCCGATCCAAAAGTTCCCTGGTTGTCTAAATACCACCTTGCATGATCCCACATGGCCCTGTCTTCTACTGAGTTAGGATAATATCCGAACTCTTCTATGACACTAGTTTTCATTTCTTCAAGAGTAGCGTTTTGCCGTGCTCTTTGACGCATTAAAGCCCCCTCAGGACCATAATCAAACCCGCCAGTAATTACTCCCGCAGCTATGATACCTGTTTCAATATCTGGGTCAGGATCACCACCAGGAGGAGTGTTATTATTTACAACCTCTCTCCTTAAATCATTATAAATTTCTGATTTAGCCATCTCCAAATGAGCTTCCGTCACGACAGGGTTAGCTATAGAAATTTGAGGAGTTGCCGCTGCAAGTCCTGCTCTTTCGTTATATGCAAGCTCTGTTGTTCTAAAGAAGGGTCTAATGTCTAGAACATGGTCTTTGGTAATAAATTCATTTGACACAAGCTCACTACCCTTTTCAACTAAAATATAAGCTACGGGCAGGATAGTTTGTCCTATCAAAGCATAAGAATCTGTTTCTAAATTTTCAGAAAGAACAGGAGCTAGGTTAAGTAAGTCATCAGGGGAGGGGAATGAACCTCTGATAACTCCCATGGCAGAAGTTGTAAATCCTATGTGATCTCCAGTTTGATCACCAGGGTTAGCCAGCATTAAAGGCATACCGTCTAAACTAGTTAAATCAACTGTGTCTTCGGTACCCAGATTGTTAATTGAAGTTTTCTTAGATACTCCTAGGCCAGCACCTTTAAGAACTCCCAGAACCGGCGTGGTCTTAGGAGGCTCTACATTTCCAAGAGAGTCGAACTTTGCGATGGTAGTATCCACTTCATCGACAGCTTTTGAATATATAAATACTAAATCAATTCTTACATTAGAATCTACATTAGTTTTATCTCCTGCCTCATTAGTGTAAAAGAAGTCATCACCAACAAACGGAGGAATCTCTATTTGAAGCTCATCAGGAACATCTACAACAGAAGTTCTAATAGCTCCTCTCCATCTCTTTATAAACTCAGACTCAGTTCTACCTTGTTGCCCTCCAAAACGAGGGGTAGTAGGAGCATATAAATTCTTAACAAGAGTTAGATTTCTAGTTAAATCCTCCGTCATACTCTTTATTAACGCTCCAATGACGTTAGGGTATAAAGGCTTATCATCCCTTGCTAAATTGCCCCCGTAATCTAAATTATTGGTTACGTTAAGTAGATTAGGAGTTGTGAGGCTTTCTCCATCCTCAGTGTCAATAGGCCATACAAAAGATCTTTCAAAAAGACCATTCATATTTAAAGCAATACCTTCTCTTCCTCTGGTAAACTCGTTTAGTATTCCTGATACATAGGAACCTCTATTGGTCTCAGTTTGCCAAGTGTTAGATTCTCCACTTACAGCATTACCTAACCCGAACACTTGATCGACAACTTGCAAGGGTGTTAAGGAGTAAGCGTTATTTATACGAGAAGTGTAACGTCCAGGCTTTACCCTTACTACCCTGTCATTACCTACAACGTAAGGTTTAAGTTCGCTAAATCCACTTCTATCAATCTCAGCGGTTTCTTCAGTCTTGTTAACTTCATCTAGAAGACCATCTACCTGATCCTTTAAAAAATTGTTACTCTCTTCTAATTGCTTAATTGGAATGTTGTCAACTTCAAAGTAATAGGGATCGTTAGCCTTAAAGTATCTAACAGGGTTGATAAAAGTGTAATTAGTGTCGTAGTATTTAGTAGCCATTAGTCATCCTTCTTAAGATCGAAGTTATTAACTGATAATAGTCCTTGTCCGTATTGTGAAACAGTATCAGAGTCGCCTCCAAATCCCTTAGTAGGGTAGAAGATATTAACACGCTTTCCTATTAAGGATTTGTCAACTGAATTATGTTTCGCGTTTGCAAATGCGTTAGCCCCAGAATCATCTACGATTACCAAGGTTGTATCTGGATTTGATACCATTTCAGAAGGATAGTAAAATCCAGAAGCCACCCAAGTATTAGTTTCAACACCATTGACAAGTTTCTTTCTAAGTAGAGAGGTGTAGTTTGCGCTAGCTCCGTAGAAAGGGTTATCAGTGGCTGATACAGCACCGGAAAAACTATAGCCTTGTGAGAATACCTGAGGAATAACTCCTGACAAAGATCCTCCAGCAGCATCAAGGAATTTAGCAACTGGGTCAACAGAGAAGTACAATCGGAAAGCTCCAAGATTTTGAACAGAGGGTCTGCCTAAGAAAGGATTAGCCGTATTCACTCCATAGTAATCTAAAATAGATAGTCCGCTAGTATCAGGAGTTGTACTAGGGGCACCATAGTGATCACTCCAAGTTCCCGAAGGACCGTGATAAGGAGCATCAACTGGATGAACTCCCGATATAGATAAGTAGGAAGCCTTCAGTAAAGAAGTATCGGCAATATTCCAAATGTGCAACCTGCTACATACAGGACCCAGAAGAGGAGCCGTACCATCGAAGTCGTATACTACACCAGAGCAGTTAGGCCATCCACAAGGGAAGTGAACATTAGTAGCCTCTACTAAACTATCTCCAACCGCCCTTACAGACATTCCACCTGTTGTAACAGCAGAAGGAGTAGCGTCAAGACTGGCGTAAGCGTTTAGATACCTGTACCCTAGAATACTCGCTTCCGATGCAAAAGCATATCTTGCACTTACAGTTTTAGCGGGAAGGTTTGCTGGCTTGTAAGGAATTTGAGTCGGGCTTCTGCTTAAGTTTGCATTAGGATATAACTGCATCCATCCACCACTTACGCAAAGTTCTTTTTGATCGCTAAGTAGATAAGTGTAAGTATCATCTCGGCCACTAACGCTAGGACTATTTTCATATAAAGTAGTATAACTACCTAAATCAGTCATACTGATTTTAGATTGTTGATTAGCGACTAGACATGCTCTTACAGAGTGCAGTTCAACTCTACTATGGTTTGACGAGTCAGAAGATAAATCAAAAGAGGATACTAGTAATTCATTTTCAGTATTTCTGTGAGGTCCGAAATCAATAATCGAGTTCCCCTCAGCCAAAGCATCAACACCCACCATAGCTATGACAGTAGGGCCTTGAAATGCTACCTTAGAATTGTTCCCAGCATACACGGCGGCTAAAGGATGTGACTTCGCCCTACTATCAGGACCCAACATGACGTTAGCATATCGCTTAGTTCCCCTACAAACAACTGTTGAATTGTCGGTTGCCTTAATCATTGCTCCGTAGCAAGCTTCTGAATTTCCTGTTAAATCATCTTCTATTTCGGACCTATCAATATGAGCACCGATCAAATCTAATTTAGAGTTATTAGTAGCTTCAATAGAAGGAAGCAAGACAGTGCCATCGCTGCCTACTGTCTTATCAGACTTGCCAAAAGAGGAAGCAGTGTAAACCGCTTGATAAAGGCTAGGCATAGAACTCGCATACAAGGGAGATATGGTTGAGTTATAACATTCTATATCCTTGTTATTTGAAGCACCTAAAACTTGCGAAAGTAAATGTGTCTCAATCCCTACTTCCTGAGATACTCCCATAAGATATCCGGCATACAAATCTTTATTGTATACGAACTCAGAATTTACAAACTTATATCCTGTTGCTTGATTATACCTAGCTGCTACCGAATCGACGAAAACCTTTGAGTTAGCAGAATCAAGACCAAAATAATTTCCATCCAGTAGTAATCTACCACTATAATCTACAACACTATTTTCTAATCGTATACCGGCTTCAGTATTAAGCTCAGAAGTTAATGCAATAGCGTCATTCCAGGAGGTAGGAGAAATTCCGTTTAGCTCAGTTCTTCCGCCTGTTAAGGTAGAGTTGACAGCATGGATGCCTATGTCGTTTCTAGACAAGCAGTAAATAGCTTCTAAGGAAGGAAGAGGAATGCCTGATGCTCCTGCTGCCGCTGCCCAATTAGCATAGTAAGGAGCAGCCGAAGCTTGAGAAGACTTTTCAATATCTCTAGAATAAGTAGACTGTATATTTACAATAGAATTAATTGCGTAAATTCCTGCACCGTAAGAGTCTTGACTAGCGTAGCTTTCTCTCTTGTCTGCAAAAGGCACACCTGTCCTCACTAGGTTAATTAATTCGTAGTTTCTAAATGAAACAAACCCTCTTAATAAATTAACTTCAGAGCTATCTACATGTAATCCTGCCTTGTTAGCTCTAGAGACTGAACATCTTTCTAAATTAACCTTAGAGTTTTTTACTTCAATTCCCCTGTCCTTCGCATGTTGACTATCCACATTGAAATTTCTAATATAGACAGGACCATTGCAATTGTTAACCTTAATATAATCTAGGCTATTAAAGTAAGCAAAAGCAGTCATAGGACTGTTGTTACTTAAGCCACCCCATTTTATCTCATCGCCAGATAAGTGGTTTACGGTGCTCACGTCATAAGTATCTTTCTCAGCAGTTCTACCCTTATCAAAAGGAGTAAACTTAAATTTAGAAGCAACAGTAACACTCGTAGCCGCAACATCCCAAGGGGCTTCAGTGCTTGCAAGAGCAGCCGTTAATCTACCTAAAGAAGGGGCATTAAAATCGGTTTTCTTACAGAATACATAAGGATTTACAAATCTAGCATCCGCATACGAACTAGGTGAAACACCCGAAGAAATAAATATTTCTTCCCCATTACTACCCTTAGTAAGAAGTCTAGCATTCTGAGCATCGTTAGCTAGCAGAGGACATGCAGATCCCGCTGTCAGAGCAGCAGCTATAGAAGCGGTATTGCCATTGCTAATTGAAGAAACTAAAGAGTAATCTGTATAATCCGAATCAAAAGTAGCATAAGACATCTTATTGCTACCCGCACCACTAGCGGTAGTAGGCGATCCAAAAGAACTGTTTCTATTTACAATTTCAATAGAACCTCTAGGACCAAAAGACTTATTAGATAACTCTAAACCTCCTAGGTTGCCAAAGCTTGCAACTTCTACAAGAATAGGATAATTAATAACCTCTGGTAACGCAGCCACACAAGCACTAAGAGTAGTGAAGTACAAAGGGTTGCAAGAGTCTGTAGCGTCTGCGGATACAATAAATGACATGCCTGTCAATGCTGAGGTAGGGTGACCAAACTTCTCCCAAGCTAAATGAGTACGCTCATCTAAATCATATAAAGGCAGGTTGTCTTGCTCCCAGTTATAAAAGGAGCTAGCGTCATACTTCGTAACCTTATCAGTCCAACAGACTAATAGCTTATCTGAGCCACCTTCAACATACACGTCACTTGGGTTTAACATTTTATCCGAATGATATTGTCCATCTAAACACTAGACCGAAATCTGATGTTTTTCTAATATTGCTAAAGTACCTGTAAGCTGCTAAAATAGAAGTCTCAGGTGAACTTGCTTTTGGATTCTTTACAAACAACCCAATTTCATTTAAACTAGCCTCAGAGACTCCTGGTCTAGAAAGGTTATTACAAGAATCCTCATCAATGAATATAGTATACCTTACAGTCCTGTCATCTACCTTTGTAACCTTGCTGTAAGGTATCTTAGCATACCATCTTGCAGTGGCCGGAGCGTCATTGTTTTGCCATTGATACCCTGATACGGCAGCTAGGTTGCTATCACCAGTAGAGGTGTATTCCGCAGCAGAAGATAGGGATCCAGAAAGATCGGAGGTGGAGCTTACCTGAAGTGCTTCAGATCCGCTAACACCTAACTTGAACCTGTCGATTTGGTAATCAGTAATGGTGTCTGATCCCACTCTACCGTAAAGATGAGCTAACGCCCATCCGAAGCCCGATACAATGACATTATCTTCGTCATAAAGTAGCTCTTCCTGATCATCCTTTACCTTGTGGATAGTGAGATGACCTTTAATACCCAATTGACTTGATAGTGATTTATTCATATTATTTAAAATCAAATATTATAGAAACGAGAGGTCCTGCTTGGTCGAGATAATGATATATTGTTGTACCAAAACTTACCGATGTTCCTACATTAAGTAAATCTTGCAAACCCGACAATATAACACAGTCTCTATGCATCAAAGGATCATGTATAGTGGTTACTTTTGCCACGAGTTTATATTTTCTAATATTATTTAGGGCATCCCATTTATAAGGCGGTAATAATCCTTCTGATAGCATCTTCTTAACATCCATGCAATAAACCCCTATGTGTTTAACTCCTCCGAAAGCAGCTAGGCTCACTGCGTCACCATTTCTAATGGTGGAACACAACTTTATAAGACCCCCAGAAGGGTGTACAGGAACCCCTATTAACTCATTAAACCCTTCGGTAGCAGCACTAACTAAAATAGGTCCGTTATCATACCTAGAAGCAGGCCCGGAAGGACCTAATCCTGAAGGATTCATGGTTAAGTATCCGTCTTTATCTAACAGGGAATTAGCATTATAATAGCTACTAAGAGTACCACTAAATAACGGAATTAAACCTCCTCCGCCTCCGTAATAAAAGTCATACTTAGTGTTTCCAGAGACGGGATATCCTCCTACTTTATTCCAAATACTACTTAGTTGAGGATCTACAGCAGCATTAGGATAGTGGCCTAAGTCTGGTAATGCACTGGGGATATAGAATGAAGATACAGGAGTGTTTAAGGTAGAGCCTCTTTCTAATCGAGTATCTGATATACTTGGATAATTAGGTACTGAGTTATACGTCGAGGAAAATTCAACATAAGTAGCTGAAGTAACATAAGAACTTACAGTACCAGCAATTCCGGTTGCAGGATAAGCGTAGTTTATAACACCAAAAAGCTGGCCGTCGTAAGAGGACGCTCCGTTTGAAATAGCACCATTAACCCACCCTGTTGCAGCATTGTTTATAATTGCGTGTGAATGAAAACCTCTAAACCCGTCTGCATCTTTTCCATAGGTTATAGCTTGGAAAGTGTAGTTAGAGGTGTCCAGTATTGCACTTGCTGAAGGAAGGTCAGCAAGTGCAGGGTTCACCGTAAGAGCATCAGTTAATACTTCTCCAAATCCTTGAGTAATCATTATGAATAGAATATAATCTCTAAATGTAGTATAGGATTAAGTAAATGTCTCCCTCCGACAAACTCATCCGTAAACACATAGTTAACTTTTGAACCTCCCCGAGGTCCCATTATAGTCTCAGTCTTATCTTTGTCTCTGCTAGCATAAGGGATCGCAGCATTCTTTCCTGACAAGTTATTAAAATGCTTTAAAACATCAAACAAATCTTTCTTAGAAAGCTCCACCCTATACTCCTCACAACCGTATTTAAATTCACTTAAGCTGCATAGAGGATCAGATAGAGTTCCTGCTGCAAATACTTCTGACAAAGTTTTTAATGTTAAGTCTTGAATACTAACCTTGTCAATCAACATAAATTCATCGGGTTGGGATCCTGGAGCCATAAATACTTCAACTACATACTCTTGAGTTAACCTGTGAATCTGTCCATAAGAGCTTTGGTAATCTTTCGGAACTATTAACTCTCTGTTCCTAGTATCAAAGTGAATCTCAAAGTTCTCAAAATCATCTTCACCTAATCCAATCACTGGAGAAGTCCTAGAGGTCCCCGTATTATCGATACACTCTAGACCAGGAGTATTAGTAGATTCAGGATCATTTGGCTTATAAGCTAAAGACTTGATATGACCGTATCTGGACATTAAGTGTGATCTGCTAACCCGTTGATCATGATGGATCCACTTACCATACTTATCGTAAGTCCACATTTTTCCCGACTCAGGCTTAGTGTGGATCCAAACCCCTACTCTTCGCCCTCCCAAGAAAGTTCCCGCATCATTGCTAATAATACTGTTTAAATCAATTTTAAAGTCGTGATCAGGAGTTAAGAAGTTCTTAGAGATAGGATGATTGTAAGGTTCTTCATACTTAGAAATATCAAATCTAATCCTTGTAAGAGCACCAAATCCTGACCTCATTAATAGCAAAGTTTTATCAAAGAGGAAAGTTTCCTCATACGATTTCTTCGAACTACCAGGAACTTTAATTATAGAAAAAGAATTATTCTCGCTTGTAGCTGAAGCTAGTACAAGCTCAACTCCATCTATTATGCCAGAAGATACCCTTTCAGGAGTATCCAAATACATACTCTCTGGCGACGAAGCAGCGAAGGATCCTGCTCCTGTAAAGGGAGTGCTAGTAACACTTATCTTAGCAGGAGAAGCAAAAGAGGTTGATACTAATTCCGTTACGTTTCCTAATTTTTCAAAATTATGATTGTATACTAAAGGTCCAAAAACATGAGAGAATAAGTTTGCACCATCTAACTCTTGTACCTCAGGACTTAACCTGTGCCACTTGAAGTTGTCTTTATACTGATGGTAAAGCCTGTGTAAATCTCTTCCAAACTCAAAGTTATAATAATCACTAGTGGATTCAGGGAATGCGTATCCTACTACAGAAGAGTTGCTAAACCCGTTAGCATACGACTGAAGTATACCTCTAGTTTGATTTGTTAGCAAATCTCGTAGGGTATTTAACTCAGTTTCATCAGTAGTAATAGCTATTTGATTTTTAAGTGCAATAGGACCGCTAACAAGATAAGATCTTAAATACTTTTCATTCTCACTTATTCTATGCATTGAAGCATATATTCCTGGAAGCTGCCCTCGATCAGTAGTATAGTCTGAATTACTTTGGAACGTGGACGCTATGCCTCTTACGTTTTGAGTATTACTAACATCATACTCGTAATAAGAATTAGTAGAATTCAATCCTTCGCATTGCGCCCAGATAGCAGGAAGATTAACATGGCTAGTAACAGGAGTGTATCCCAAAGAACTAGGGACTAACCCTAAAGGAATACCGCTTAAACCTGATGCCATGCTAAATCCAACAGGCATATTAAATCCGGTCCTATCGTAATACCCATTAAATGGCATTACTTTCTCATAGGATCTTCTTCTAGAAGTATTTCTAGGTATTGCACCTACTACTGATTCTGTTAGAAACTCAGGAGATACCAAGCTTTCGGTAGCAGATCTTTGAATTTCGTTTCCCCCAGGATTAACTCCTCTCTTATAACTGTTAAAAGAGAATCCCTTAGTGAAGTAATTATTTCCAGCACCAACATCTATCTCTGTATCGTCGTAGTATATTAAAGGAAGGGAACTACCCTCCAAGGACACTAAGTCAGGTTCTCCTGAAACTTCTAAGGATATTAAAGGTATGGAGTGAGCAGGAGCACTCCTAAGCACAGACTGAGATAAAAGTCCAATAGCATCCCCGGAGTCAACGCCAGTCAATCCTTTCTTAGTAAAATCAAATTCAGAAGCATCTAAAACAAGTTTAAAGTGAGAAGATTTACCTGACCACAAGCTAGCGTAATCAAACCTGTTATCGTTAAGGTTCAATAAAAGGTTATCAAGATTTGGAGGAGAATTATAACCTGACGTAAATAATAGCCATGACCCTGCACGAGGTTCATCATCGACGTTCAATGCATTAGAAGATATGTAGGAGCTAACATCTAAAGCAAACTCCTGTCTAACTCCAAAGCAAGCTAATCTATCAGCTATAAAGCTGATCATATCTTGGTTTAGCTCTACGTTAACATAGTATGGATACTCTTCAAACGGAGGAATAGGATATACTCTTCCTCTGTAATTAAACGATAAACTTGATTGTTCAATCCAATAAGTTAGGGAGAAACTATCAGGGAACTGCTGGACTGTTTCTAGTAGAATCCTATCGACAGCCATCCTAATGTTTTCATCCATGCTGTTGGTTGAGTAACCTTCAACATCCATGTTTTCAGCTTCGTCACGATTCCATGTCTGGAAGTCTTTAAACTTATCGGACTCCGTAGCTAAAGCGTAGTAAATTAGATAAGGAACATAAGACTCCCACATCTCAGTAATCCTACTTTCAATGGGAAATTTATCTTTAGGAAAAACAGTATTTACAGTACGTTGAATTGCTTTTTTAGTTCCAATAGTTTTATAAATTGAAACAGCGTTTCTTAGTTGTAACCTCCATTTATTCGCATCATCCCCATATAAATCCCAACCAATTAATTGAGCTACAAGAGGAAGGTAATCATCAGGACAATCATCTATATCGTATAGAGAAGCAATCTCCTCAGTTTGATTGTTGATGTCAAAAGCTAGGAAAGATAAAGACCTAATCAATCTGGCGAACGGACCACTTTCAACCTTATCAGTATACTTTATACTGTTTTCAGAAAAGGTTTTAAATCTATCTCTAACAGTAAAGTCGGATTTGTCAGCATAAAGAGGGGAGTAAGCTACATCAACCCAGGTCTTTAACTTATCTAATTGCTGTGTCCCACTCAAAGAAGCAGATGATCCAGGGGCAAACAAACTTGAAGGATAGTAGTCCCCCATTTCGTTTCTCCATACAAACTCCGTCAATCCCTTGATACCGTCACTAATGCTTACAGGATTGCCTACAAATAAACTACTTGTTATTAAACCCTTGACATAAGAAGAGGGATCAAAAGAATCTCCTGAAGTATTTAAAAAATACATCCAAGATAATTTATTTATTAAATAATTGTGTATAGCGGAGGTGGATCCTATACTTCCAAAGTAAGTAGAGTCAGGATTGTTTAAGTTTATAGCTGGAAGTAAAGTATCCTCTAGGAACTGGTCAAACTCATTTAAGTTCTCAAAACTAGCAAACGTCCTGTCAAAATAAGTAAGAACATCATCTTCGAACTCTTGAGTAGTAATGTTGGTTAGTTGATTTTGCTTTACAAAAAATGGAGCTATGCCCTTAAAGGAATCTATGGAACTGTACAAGCCCTGCGAAACAGCACTAACATGTAACACAGAAGATATGTTATTAGCGATATCTAAATGAGAGTTGATTAAAGTGTCAACTACATCAACGTCCTTAGCGGTTCCCTCGATATCATCTTCATAGAGATACTCAGGAAGAATGTACTTTAATGCTTTAAAGTAATTTGGCTTAAAGTATGTTTGATTTCTTAAATAAGTCTTACCCGACATTAGATGTAATTTACCTTGACAGTTAAGTTATTAAGCTGTATGATTTCATTAAAGCCTACTGTAATTGCAGATTCCACATTGTCAACCGTTGCGTATCTAATATTAGTTTCATCCTCTAGAACAGTTCTAATAAGATCCTGAGGAACGAAAGGCTCCGCAAAGTCAGTATTATCAATGTTCATGTAGTTTTCAATGGACGCTCTTGCACTCTGAATTAAAGGAGCTTCATTTCTTCTGAATTTAGAATCTACAGTTAAAGTTACTATCAAATCTAAAGTTCTGATTAATCCGTCAACGATGACAACCTCATCCGTAAGCATCTTCTTGTCTTGTATCTCAGCCAGAAGCTGTCTCTTATACTCCTTCGTAGCACGCCTCAGTTGCCTGTCTGAGGCTCGTTCTAATACAAACAAGTCTATCATATTAGCGGAAGAATAAGCTCGTCTAACGGTGGCTGTGACCTTCCCAGTGCTTCCGTAGTTAGAGGCAAACAAATTAGCAAACCCCTTATAATCAGAAAGAGTTACAAGCCGGTCCTGACTTCTAAACACTAGTGGCGCATATCTTTTAGCTTGAGCTATAGACTCGGCACCTCTTCCTCCAGTTCCTACACTAGTATTTTCCAAGGTTCCTTGAATCTGCTCCGTAGCTGCGCCAAGCGTGGAAGTAATGGTTATAGGAATGTTTAAAGATCCATTTGCGATATTACCTCTAGTTCCTCCTCCAACTCGATAAGTGACAGTATATTGATCTCCTATAGAAGGGCTTTGACCAATACTGTTATCCCCGAACAAAAGAGAAGCCCTAAAAGTTTCATCAGTAGTTACCTGAAAAACCTTATCTGTGCCGCCGGAGGCGAAATAGATATTTTCTTCTTCCTTATAAATTCCCTCGGTTAGAGGATTTCCTTCTAGGTACACCTGAGCACTTTTCTCAATGTAAGGGGCTTGACCTAGATTGATTGATTGGATAGATTCAGGAGACGTAAAGGTCCCCCTCTCTCTTACCAAAGCTCCTTCCAACAATACCGCATCCGTAACCAAGACTGTGCCGCCTGAAGAAGAAACTTCAAATTCTAAATCAACTGAAGGAGTGGTTAAGTCTACAGTTCCGTTTGAGTTTACTTTGTATAACGTATAACTTAACGTAGCTCCATCCTCAGGAGACGTAATTGATTTAACTCTATCAACAGCCGCTACTGTCATTGAAGAAGGAGCAGCAACAGCGTTCGTAGTGTATGTAACGGATGCGTTAGCAGCAGCAGCAATAGGACCCTTCATCCGAACCCCTATAAGCTCCATCAATCTCTTTACACTATCCCTACTACGTGCCGTTCCAATGTAGTTTTCGTTAGCAAGGTAATCAGACTTATTCGATTGAATGTGCCCTACCGCTGCCATCATCTCAAGTAATAACATTCCAAAGTCAGAGCTTTCAAAGTTATTATAATCTAAAGGAAAATTAGCTTTTACATACGATAACAGATTAGATCGTAAAGAATTAAAGTCCGACGAAGCGAAATTTATGAGTCCCTGCTTATTGTCCAGTTCAGAAGGAAGTTTCTTTAAAAAATCTGATTGAACCGTTCCTGAAAATACTACCATTATATCCTTACACCGACATTAAATGAAGTCGAAGTTAAATTTCTATAGTTGCAAAAGAGATTTACTTTTAAGTTAGAATCTACAGTTTCAAACACTTGAACCTTTCCTAAAGAAACTGTGCTAAGGTATCTACGTATGGCAATGACAATCTCTTCTTTTATCAGTGAAAAGGTCACAGCATCTAAAGGCTCCATTAGAAACTTACGCAAATTGCACCCGTAATCAGGTCTCATAAAACGCTCGCCTCTTTCCGTCTTTAAAATAGACCTTAAATTAGACTTAACTAATGATAGTCCCGACATCTTGCTGAAGTATCCGTTTTTAGGGTCAACAGGTACAGGGTACTCTAAACCTACTAATCTAGGATCCTGACCTGTAACGGGTCTCTGCATAGGCCCCGGAACTAAATTTCCAAAAGTTGTTGTGTTGCTTGAAATTGCCATTTTAAAATATTCAGAAAAATGTATCTGTATAGATATTTAGAGGCAGTATACAAATTACCTCAATATACCATGGCTAGAATATCAAGAGAGCATCACGACGATTTTGTCCCAAGAACTCCTAATTACGGATACATTAACTCAGAAGAGTTTCCACTTGGCGGAGAGTCTATTAACGCTTCTGCCGATTACGGACCTCAACTTACTAGAACAAATCAAAAATCACTTACTAATCTGCAATCACGTCCAAAAGTAGATACTTCTAGTTTAAGCATTAATAACACTAGGAGAGCGTTTTTTGAAGACGAATACCATTTTGTAACAGGAAGATTTCAAGCATCAGCTTGGGATGATGTAAAATATTTCGGATCAGGAACTCTAGCTTCTGATGAGGTTTCAGCCCTTTTAGACTTTAATGACACTGACCAAGGATTTGGGGGAGAAGCTATTAGGCACGGATACGGTACTAACAGGTGGGGATTTGATTATGACAGAGTTTTATCTTGGTATTTTGACTGGTATAAGCCCTACAAAGAAGGAACTCAGTCTAAGTACGCGGGAGATAACGTAATCACTATTGGTAATAACACTTTATTGGTAGATGAGAATAGTGGTCGGATGGTTGACGTTTGGATAAGCAAACCATCGGCAGAGTGTGAGAATGCCGATGGGGCAATCATTACGCAACCAGATGGACTTTTCGGATACGGGGCGCAATCCTATGGCGATTATCAAGTACAAGACTCCTTTAGAGCCTTTTATGATTTCCTTGCGTCTTACGCAATCTCAACTGGTACTAGTGAGGAGGATTACGCTCTAAAGGATCTATACTTTGACCCTCCCCTTCCCCTAACATACTACAACCCTATTCCAGGATCAGCAATGGGCCAGTTAATGTATAGACAAGTTAAAGGCATTACTCAAGCTAGGTCATTTACTCCAGAAAAGATACATGGTTTTTTTCAGCAGTCAAACGCCGTAGGATGCTACTCTAAAGTAGATATTGATGGAGACTCAGGAAGTATAAAAGCTGGCATGTATCCTGTGGATTTCGGAGGAGAACTGAAGGGAGGTGGTGCAACTTCAGGGGATCCTACTGCGTTCCCCTATTATTTATATCCGTTCACTTACTCCAATAGTTCCGTAAGTGATTATTGGGATTCGAAGGGTGTAGGAAAAGGATTTTTAGATACACCAATTAATGCTACAGAAAGAGGAGCAGTGGATACAAATCAAATATTTAACGGAGGTCAAAGACTATACCTCCAAAAAGATGTGAATCATAATGGAGTAGAAGGAGTACACAGAGAGTTATATGGGGTATACTTATCTTCCAAGTTTAGTATTGATAATTACAGAAATTCAGATGTTTATTTAAAATCTAATGATGTAAAACTATCAGATAAAATTAAAAACAAAGTATTTGATACTATGAAGTATTGGCATGAGTCGCAAGCTGATTTTGCGGGAACAGGGGGGACTTATAACTCCCTTTTAGGAGGAACTATAGACGGAAGAATGAATGAAATGTATGTTTATTCTCCTGAAAATAAAAGAAAAATAAAGTTGTCGGGACTGCCTGTTCATAAGATTACTTTCTCAAACGGAACCAGCGTCTCTGGGCAGGAAGCTCTTGAATTAGGAGTAACTTTTAGTGCTTTCCCTCCTCTTCAGGCATCAAGTCAGTTTCGGCAAGCGTTAAAAGTTATTTACAACTACAAAGGAGATAATACTCAAGGAGCAGATGCTTCTGGAAACTTTATGAGTCTTGCACAAGTAGTAACAAGCGGTGCGGACGGATATGTTAAGTTTACTTCTAAATTTGAAGGATATACAGACTCTACATCTATATATGGAGTTTCTCCTTCTGAGCACTGGCTAGGAAGTAGAAAGGTTATGGTAATACAAGAAAGAAATGATGATGCTCCTGGAGATCTATCTTCTGTAGCAGTAGGAAAATACTACGTAATGTCTCCTAATAAAGGAAATAGTCCTTCAAATGTCGCAAGTAATTGGATGTACCCTACAGATATTATCAGTGATATTACTAATTATGCTGTAAGTGGTACCATAACTGATGATGGCACGGCAAACAATGGGGATGCTAGGGCTACTAAATTTAGTAGAGGTTTATGGGATAACGACCCTTACGGCCAAAAGATGTACATGGGTATGCAATACGGAAGTATATATGCAGGAATAAACAGTACTCCTTTTGTCCCTCAAGGATGGACTGTCTATCAAAATTTAGTGATTGTAGGAACCTCAGCAGATGACGTAATTAATAAGTTAGAAAACTACTTAAGCAATTACACCTATGAAGAGTCTTTAAATGCGGAAGAAGTATTGCCAGCAGCAATGATTAAACATAATCATATTGCTAAAGGGGGAAGGGTATACTAGCTTATTACCACTGGGGTTTGGGTAACTAAGTAGCTCGATACCCTAGGATCTCCTAATGCTTCTAGATAACTTTTTAAGCTATTATTAGCTTCAACGTAAGCATTATACAAATATGCCGACCAATAGAAGAAATCAGTGTCGTAAGAGGACCAATCAATTTTTGTATTTAAGATATCAGTATATTCCGTATCCATGGTCCCTACAGTAATAGCTGCACTGTAGTCACAGCATCCGCTGGCGAATTCTGCCCCCGAGGGCCTATTCCAATAACAAAGAGGTTTATCTAATTCGGTAACTGATTGCCTGTACCCTCCATCAGAAGGAGATAAGTTTGAAAGAAGTTTAGGACTCCCCACTAAAGGACTCTTATTGTACTTACTAGTTTTAGTAAGGGACGTTGGCAAATACCCCGAAGCATAAGTCTGCACATTATTTTGAGTAGCAAAAGACACTAAACTTGGTATAGAATACCCTTCGCTATTGTGAAAATTATGTCCGAATGTCATGTCCAAGTCTTGGGTTAGCCTTATAAGCTTTGCCAGCATTTTAGATCCCTGCTTATCCCTTTCTACAGGATCGGATATATGTTGGAATAGTTTCCAGCTTGCGAAGTTCTGGTTCCCATACTGGTCCCAAAGTTTAAGACTTGAAAATAAATAATTACTCTCATAACCGTAGCCTAACCCATCTCCTACGACTCCCCATCCGTTCTTGGTAGACGATACTGAAGATGCCATGGGCAGATAACCTATAGGCGTTCCCGAAAACTCAGGGTACCCCTCATGAGCCTCATGAATCGAAGAAAAGGTCCAATAACCAAAGTCACCATGAGCTTCAAACCTCTCAAAGCTAGAAGCTACTTTACTATACAGATTGTTGAAATCAGTTTTCTCGGAAGGTAAACTTAATTTAGTGAACCCTATGCCGTCATTAGATGCCTTAGATTTTACAGCACTAGCGTCAACACTTCTTCTGCAAGACCCGTCATCATACAAAATACCTTTCGTATCATTGTTAGGCTTTCTACTCATGGCTCGATCAACCATGCCTTCACAAATAACTCCAACATTGAAATCTTTTGCAAAAGTAAAGAATTCAGAAGGAGTCAATAAAGACTCATTAAAAGAATCTATCAGCATAAAAGGCTTTTTAGTTTTAGAAGAAAAATCAAGTAATCTCCTGTAAGAATTTATAAAGCCTAAAATTGTAAAATTAATTGTTAGCTCGCAAGCGTAGTCAAGTAAAGGAATTACTTGCTCTATTAAGGTGCTATCGTATACATCGGGTGTACCATTAGACCCCTTAGTACTATACGCATTTAAGTATTTTGACGAAATTGTAGTTTTTTGATTTGCAGTCTTTAACGAATTCACCTTGTTTATGGCAGCAATTAAAAAAGAATATGCATTAGTCTCAGTATCAAGAATGTTGACATCGTGCATTACTTCCCACGACAATGCCGATCTGTACTTTCCAGCGGTTGACAACATATCAGATATGTAAGATTCTACTTTAGGAGATAATGAGGAACCTGATCTACTAGGAATGTCCTCCACTAACTTAAAGTAATCTCTGGTTCCGCTAATGCTATTCTCGTTAATAGTAGGGCACCTCTGCCATCTACGAATTCCCCAAGACATCGCCTCAGGGATAGTAGAGGGATCTAGATACCCTAATGAATGATTGGTAGAAGGAGTATCGTCTTGAGTATATCCATCAAATAATACCCATTGAATATACATTTTTTTGGAGTTGCATAGTTTTGCTAGAGACTCTACCGATTGCAAATATCTACTACCTAAAGCATCCCAGGTAAACAGGTCTGCGTATACCCTTATTAGATTTACCCCTATTTTAGATAAATAATCTAGTTGACTGTTAGCTTCGTCATCATTCCAATGAAGCCAATTAGAAGTTTTAGTAGACCCTGCAAAGGTCATGTAATCCTTATCGTAATCAACTGTGACTGGTTGAAAAGGAGTGCTCATCCTAGGAAGACCTCCTGACTTATCCCACTCATCAGTATGGACTTTATTGAAAGTTGCCCCTCTACAGTTTACAAAATACTTATCTACCATCCTTACTCACTTATGACAGATTCCCAATCCTCTTTTAGAGATATATTCTTGAAGAAATTCTTAGTAGCGTTATAGTTATTTAGTACCTCACCATCACTAAGTGGCTTTGAATAAAATCTACTACAACCTACGTAACCCTTCAGGCCACTAACCTTTCCTCCATACTCTCCTCCCATGAAGTTTCCTGCTGAGAACCCGTCCGTATAACCGCCTCCTATAATCCAAGGAGTAAAGTAAGAATCTAGATAAGGTCCTGCCGAGTATTCAAAGGAATTATCTTGGTATACGGAAGGAGCCTTGAACGTTGAATTAACCTTGGTTGTTCCAAATACTCCTTGGTAGCTAGACGTGGATAGCAAAGTACCATCAAGATAAACGCTAATCTTATCCTCAACAGGATCTAAGGATACCGATAACTGGCAAAACGATTCTCCGCAACTAGATAATGACTTGTTGTTTATTATTTGCCACACAGGAATCGTCATCCCGTAGTAGGAATCCTTATTGCAGTTTGCTGTTCTATTAGCAATAAATCCTGCGCTAGAAGAATCATAGGATTGAGTTGGTGCTAAAACTAAAACGCTGTTTTCAACGCTATTGTCTGAATCACTATTACTAGGCTCTAACCCTTGTGTGAATCTTCTATCTCTTGTGAAACCGTATACTAAACCTCTTACAACATCCGTTCCAGAATCTAAATTTAAATTATCTATGTCTGGCTGAGGTTCCTTGCCTTGCGCTATTCCTACATTCTCGTTAGCTAATATGAGGCGATACAATCCCATCGTACTATTGTCATTGACGTTCCAGCCTGCATTGGCGTTATCTAAGCTAGGAACATATATCCAGTTCTCAAGGCTTGCACCCTCGCTGTTATACAAGAAGTCTTTAAACTCATTCTTAGAAGGAAGCTTAACATAAGATCCCATACTTGCAATCACTGAGTTATCATCCTTACTAGGCAACGCTACCCCGCTTAAGAAAGGTATACCTAGACCCTTATTAAAGACGCTAGATACCGACCCAATTATTTGAGAAGCGTAACCTCCTCCTAATCTACTGCTATTATGAACTCCAAAGTCAGTTCCCGAAGGTAAACTTGATTGCACAGTCAGATAGTTGTACAAACCAATTAACCCATCTTCCGATATACGATCATTAATATGGAGAGTAGGAGCAGCAGGACTAGAAGGATTACTAATTATTTCTCCCTTAGCCACATTACTCAATAGAATATGATCCAACACTACAGGATCATTAGTCTCAATCTTGTCAGTATACTTAATCTCTAAAGGCAAGACAACGCCTGTAACATCTGCTTGATCTATAGTAATGCTTCTTTGATTTTCAATATCTAGTAAAAAGTTTGACCCAGCTAAGTAAGAGAAATCATTTACAGGAACATTGCCAGGAGTGAATTGAGGTCCATTACCTAAGAAATTAGGAACCTTAACAGCAAGCTCAATTTGCTTCTTACGTTTATTTATCTTATCCTGGAAATGAGAGGTCTCAGACAGCATAACTTGACGAAGATTAGATATCACCGCCTGTGACTCCCCGTCATCTATTAGCTCTTGAATCTCAGATGAAACATCAAATACCTTTCTATCCTTCTGCCCTTCCAAAGACAATAAAAGCTCATCCGCATTATAGAAGTTTAATAATGCTTGAGAATTATCTAATAACTTAGGATCTAGGATACTATTGAAGTAATACTGTAGCTCATCTGAAGTTGTCGGAGCACCCCTACCACCCAAGCTAGGATCATATTCTAGTTTCCAAAGGTCAGGATTATCAAACCCTCCCTCATCAAGAAGATCTAGATCCTTCTTTCTATTATCTAACTCAAGCAACGCCGGAGTAATCCCATCTGTCTTGGAGTCATAATACAGACCATCAACAGAGAGAACAAACTTACCAAGGGTAGACTTAGGAGGTCCAGCTTCCAAACGGAATACTGACTCTACAACTTCATCAGGCAAATCTCCAGGCTCTAAAGAAGGGTTTAAAGTTCTTTCTAATAAGATTCCATCAATAACATCTAGTTGATCCTGACATTCATCGCTAAATTGTTGAGCTTGCTGAGATTGCTGAAAGTAAACTCCAAACTGGGAGTTTATCATATTATCGTATCCAGTAGGTTCAAGGGCAGCTAACTCCGCTCTTCTCTCTCCTGCATTTCCATTCTGAAAATCTAAAGACTTTTTAAAGGCAGCGAGGCAATCAACAGCTTGCTGATATCTCCCCATTAATTCTTCAGCGGCTTGCTGTATTGCCTGCGCGAAAGCAGCAAATCCAGCTATGGCACCTACGATTCCAGAAAGAACATCCATCTTAAATCTGGAGAACTCAGAGAAGTATCCTTTAAACCCATCTCTGTCAGGGAATAATGAAATACCTAATAAATCCCTAATGTATGAATTAATTCTTTTAATAACAGCGTCTGCTAATGCTTGAGCAAACTCAATAGCTTGCCTCATCGCCAAGAGGATAGGAGCAGGTATAAGACCTAATACATCGGCTGCTAGACCTAACATACAGCTAGGCAATCCAAAGCTAGCCCCTAAACCTCCTAAACTATTACTAGGATCTGATTCTAAAAATGTTTTTGCGTCAAAAGCCATTAAATTGCTCCTAAAGGATCTCCGTAATCATTAGCTGTAATATCAGGAGGTGATGCTGCAAGAGGAGGTGGAACTGGGAAAGGAGCAATTGCACTATTCGTATCTACAGTAGCACCAGCGAAATTGTCATCACTAGTGTTCTTAAAGTAATTTGTAGCCTGCGTAGATATAGCCATACCGGCGTAAGAATTTACGGATCCCGCCAATGATGTTAAGTTGATATCCCCTGTGTTAGATGTAAAATTCATAGATCCAATAGTATTAAAATTTAATCCACCTGTAGATAGTATTTTTATATTACCTAGTCCGTCAACCTGTATGTTAGCTCCAGGTGTAATTATATTTACATTACTAGTGGGAGAACCTGCTACTAAGTCTATATTACGAAACCTACTTTTTAATCTAATATTTCCAAACCATTTGCCCAAAGATCGAAGACCAGCAGAATTGTTTTCAATATTTACGTCGCCACCCTCAAGAATTCTCATGTTAATATCTGAGTTAACACATTTGTATTCTTGAGGACCAGTAGTCTCGATGTATAGTCCCCTCTTTGCATACATGTCATTCTTTGTAGCACCTGTTAGAACTACGGAGTCCCCTTCCTCATTTGATATCTGAACTCCTAAACTACCTACGTTTACTTCGTTTCCTCCTTCCGACTTTAAAGTGACATCATTAGCTATCGGTACTTTTTCGAAATCCCTGTGAATGTATAATCCTGCTCCCGCAGTGTTAGTGAATGCTTGAGTTACAGGCTTTTGATTTTTTCCATAAATCTTAGCTTTAGTATCGTTATTATTAAACGGAGTAAAGTTTGGATTTATCCTAATGCGAGATTGCTTTCCTGAAGAAGGGTTTGTCAAGAATTCATCCGAACCTCCTCTAGCCTTTGCTGATATTACGCACGATAGGTAGTAGTAGTTACTCTCTCCACGTCTCGGATTTTTATTATGAAGCACAAGTATCTCCGCGCCGACCTCCGGGATTGCCACTATCCCCCCCGTATTCATTCTATAGTAAGGGGAGGTGTAGGTTACCTCTGTTATGTATTCTTGATCAGGGTCCGATTCTTTAGGGATGATGACCTGAAGTACTCCCGTCTCGGTAGTGTCTTTATTATTCTCTACTTTTCCTACTACAACATTCATTATGGTTACCTAATTTAATCCGTTCCGTTTTTCACGTATGAGTCTTTCTTGGTTTTCATTAGTTGGAGGACCAGCAGGGTTAATGGAAAGCAAATTTAGAACCGTTCTATCTTTTTCGTTTTTAACGAAGTCTGTGGAGAACACCTCATCCATAGATTCCTGTAACTGCTTAGAGAATAATTCAAAAGCATTAGAACTAATCTCTGCTTCTGAGTTAGTCCCATCTCTCATGAGCTTAAAACTAGACGAGGATTCAGAAGGAGATATTTTGTGAGAATACGACACTATCTTGTAAGAATTTGTATAAAAAGCATCTACTACTGAAACTTTTTCTCTAAGATCATTAGAACCTATTATAGTATTAGGCTTACCAAACAAAACGCATTGCCGTCCAAGATGACAAGGGATATTAAAAAAGGGTAAAGTTTTTATGTCAACATTAATAATATACTTGTTAATGTTCTTAAGAATCTCAGCTTCACTCTTAAGCCTGCCCCCAGAAATACTTTTTAACTTCTTGGAAGATTTAGTAGAAGCTTTTATAATAACCAAATCTAGAAAAGTCTTATCAGATATCCCTCTGGATTCTTCGGGAATCTTTAAATAAAGTCTTCCAGCCACTTCCGTAGACATAGCTTTTTTTATGGTAGAAAGGACAGTTTTTCCGTAGTTATTAGAAGAAGATAAACGGCTAGAAGCTAAAGTAGTAGATATGTAATTAATGTAGTCTGCCATCGGGCCGGTATTTAAACTTTGACTACCCAAAATTTGACCGGAATTTCCGAATACCTCATCTAAAAGTCTATAAGAACTTTCCGCTTGATAACTTAGAAGTTGACCTTTATAAGGACTGCTATCAAAACTTAAAGACAAAACATTAGAGTTGGTAACATTGTGAGTAAAAACTACAGGGTCATCTTTATCTTTCGTAAGTTCTTTAATAGGAGAAGAGTATGGTCCCATACCTTCATTAAACGAAGATGTTCGAATAGAATACTTTACTTTGAAAGCCTCCTGAAATGTTTTAATATAGTTTTGAAGTTTTTGCCTTTGATCAGCCAATTCCATTCTGTTAACACCACCCTCTGTTCCATACACTCCTATTACCTCATTTCTTTTTAGTAACTTTTCCCCATAGTCGGGGTCATAATCTTTGTTAGGAAATTCTGAATTGTAAAGTGTCTTAGAATTTCTGTTTACAAGAGGATTATCAGAAGGTTTAACCCCATATCTTTCTACACCAAAAACGCTTTTCTCACTGGGAGAAGGATAAATTGAATGTTTTATAAATGCTGATCTCCCAAAGATTACCACAGGAGAGGTTTCATCCTTAATCAGTTTGCTTTCTTTTAACAGCTTTACGACACGCATGTCATTCTCCTCGAATATAGTAAAGTCATTAGGTAGATCGCCGAAATCAGACAAACATTTAGCAAAAGTATATAATGGCTTTAAAGAGTTTAACACATTTTTAGAATCATTTTTATTAGTCTCATCAATTACACCTCCCATGGACAATACAAAGTGAGTCAATTCAGAAATATCATAAAATGATGTTTGAAGTTCTTCAGGATTAGAGGAATAACCCTGTGATAATCTATCTCTTTCCTTCTCAGCAAGTTCTGTGAGGCTTTTCGTTTCAAAGGGTCCTAATCCAATATCTAAGGGAACAGGTTTGGGGGGAGGTAATCCAGCGACTTTTATCTGACCTTTTCGGTCTTTAACAGACTCCTCTAACTTAGAAATCCGTCTGAGCAAACTGTTAGCTCTTTTTTCATAAAAATTTTCTCTTTCGGAGGTAGTAGCATCAAAAAACTTTTTTTGTTGTACCTTGTAATCCTCTTTTAATTCTTTTATTTTATTATTAAGATTTTTTATTTCAGAAGACTTATTCTCTATTATTTTTTCTGTTATCTGAGTGAGTTCCTTTTTAGTTTTTTCAGGGGGATATAATTTAGGCCAAGATACGTTGATGTCTATCCCTAATTTTCCTAAGCAATGTCCATATCTACTATTTATAAGAGGTTTAGAGAATCTTGAAACGGTTGATATTTTCCCAATAGTATCCATGATGCTTTTTATACCGTCAGGAATAAGTACTAAAACATTTCCTCTAGGAACCGTGGTAAACCTGTCGCTTATGTAGGAAGATATTAGATCTCTTACTATACTATCAAAATTTTCAGCAGGCTCATTAGCCTCCTTGTTTTCTGATAATTTATATTTTTTCTTAGTTGCGATTACAACTTCATCATTAAACCTAGTGTCAAAAATAGAGTCGGATTGAGCATACTGATAGTCGTTGAAGGATTTATTCGTAAACACTTCAAGAGTATTTAAAGTAGGACTAAACATTAGCTCTAACTCCCTAATTCCATCGGAAGTTATTGATATGTTAGCGTCTATTAGTTCTAAAGTGAAAGGACCAGCCCATTCCGAAGTATCATCGCCAATGCCGTAAGATAGATAAAATCTCGGCCTTGCTCCCTTCAGAATATTGTCAACCAGTAATTCATCAGCACCCCCTCTAAGAGCTAGATTTACTTTTGCTTTACAGTTTAAGGCTTCTTGAAAAGATTCTGTGGTGATACTAAAGTACTCTAGTAATTCAGAAGTTTCTAATAACTTCAAGACCACAAACTTTGACTTTGGATCCCCTTGGGGGAAATTAACATCAAGGCTTAAAAAATTACGGTTAGATAAAGGAGATACTATAAAAGATTCTTCTCTCTCTTCGGAAGTTAAGGAAGATAGCTTACTACTAAAGCTAGTCACCCCCGTTATCTTATCGAAAAATAAACGGTCTATAACTGTAGGATCCTTAGTAAGGATTACATTATATGGATAGGATTTAGACACTCTAGATGCTCACTATTCTTATTCGGTCACCAACATTCAATTGCTGAAAAGGGTCTGATATATTGTTAGTCCAACATATCAACCAATCAAGATCGGGAGTATTATAAAATAAATTTGATATCTTGTCAGCACGATGCTCGAATCCAGGAGGTATTGTTCCTACCTTAGCCGGAAGGTTTTGAATATCTTTCATAGACTTCCTAAATTCCACAGAGTTTAAAGAAGTAACTACTGCTTTTCCTTTATGTATCAATTCATTATAGCCTAACTTTAAATGATTAGTGTAGTTCATTTTATACCTGATCCAAATTGGTTGGGCTGACCAATAACCCCATTACAAGGGTCCATGTTATTTTCCTCTATGACCGACTCCCAACCAGTTATGTTATCCCCAAACTCAACTTCACCAGATTGAAAATCTCCAAAATTTCCAGTTCGGGATTCAACTAGGTTAAGAGTTATATCTATCTTTTTAGGGGTTAGCGTAGCGACATCATGACCCGCTTGTTCATTAATATTGATTGAGTAATCTTGTAATAGACATGGAACATTATTATACATTGCTCCGTGAGTCAATCTAACAATAGGAGGACCAAAGGTAGTATTGTCTGACCTGTTCAAAACAGAACCTCTAATGAGGTTTAACCAGAAATAAACTAAGTTTATGGTAGAATCTAACTTTGCTACGTTAGCCGCAGCATTAAACTCAGGTTGACCAAACTCTCTTTTAACAGAATTAAGAAGGTTGTCTAGAAATTCATTTCTACCTAAACCAGATATTTTCCTTACATGCTCGTCATAATAAGCTCTTTGTAGTGCTGCGTGATTTCTTCCTACACTCCTTTCTACGTCTGAATCTCCTATCTTTTCACTGGCTTTAAGTTCGTTTACAGCTTGAGCAATCTCACGAGATAAGGGCGTTAGTATTGACGGACCTCCTCCGAACGCTTGAAGTTGTTCTTCTACTTTTTCTACATCTTCATCTGAAACCTCGGACAATTTAAAAGCCGCTATAGAATTTGCGTTATCTGAAAAGAATACTTTTAAATTAGGTTTAAACATGTTATCCATTTCTGGCTCTTCTTCCATCACATGTAAAAGAGATATGCTAAAGTTTACACTTAACTTCCGTGATTCTGCTCCACCATAAGAGAACAACTGTCCTGCTCTTCCAACTAGATTATAAGAATTAAGGTTTGCTCTTCCTCTTTCAGAAATACTAGGATTCTCCAAGAATGGTACAAATGTTCTTATAACCCTGTCCTTACTCTGAGGAAATTCAATGGTCAGATGAGACCTATCAGAAAGACCTCTCTTATGCTTTTTAAGTGCGCCGTTCGTGTATCCCTTAGCGACATCAGATAAAGAATTGTATCCTAAAATTGACATATTATTTTACTGGCTTGGATTTACCGTTTTCTTGTTTTCAGCCATCTTGCGAAGAAGAACATTTTGCTCTCTACGCATCTCCATTACCTCATCCTCACTAATAGCACCTGACATTAAACCTCTTGATCTTGTATAATTAGTTAAGATGGTTAGGGTATTCAATTGCTTAGAAGCCTCTTCCGCTCTCTTTCTATTTTCTTTTTCCTTCTCCATCTTCAAAGACTCTTTATCGGCCTCCGAAGATCCAAGTGTGTTTTTAGCAATATCGATTAGCAACCCGACTGTCGTTCCTATAGCCACTCCAGGAAGACCTCCAGCCATGCCAATGGTAGAACCCATTTGTGTAAAGGACATGTCGTGTCCCGTAGAATCCTCAATGGCTCCAGCAGCAAGTCCAGCACCTATACCCGCTGCTCCAATCTTCATCATTCCCTTCGGCATCATTCCTGAAAACCTGTTTCTACCTCTTCGTTTGTTTGCATACTTTATGCGTTCAAACCTCGACGCATTTTTATTTAATCCAGTCATAGGTGCAAAAAGTCCGGCTCCAGTTCCTAGACCTCCTGCTAACATAAACAGTGATGTACCCAAATTTAGCAACCCAGTATCTATTCCACCTAGTGTACTAAGTATTGCCGTAGCGGTGTTGTCGTAAAAGTTTTTAGCCTTATCTTCTAAGTTTTTAAGGTTAGCAGATTTTTCTGCCATTGTAGCTTTTGCTTCATCGTCTAGCTCAAAATTTTTCTTATTAATCTCAATTAGCTGTTTTAAAGCGATAACCTGCTGAGGTCCTAGTTGTGCTCTAGCTGAAGCAATCTCTAATCCAAACTCTCCGCCAGAAGAATTTATTATTCTTTCCAAGTTTGCAAAGATAGGCTGCATATCCTGCAAACTTAAAGCCTGACCAGATATTACTTTCTGCCTAGATCCTCCTGCTCCTAAAATACGACTTGCAGCTATGTTTTCACTTCCAGGAGATATTATTCCAAATAAAGCTTGCAGACCCGCTTCAATGTTATTTCCTCCTGATCTACCCTTAAGTTCCATAGCGATAGTACCAAAACTATCAACCGCTTGTGGACCAAAGAATGAAGCTTTATCCATTACGGACTTTAAACTGTTTAAAGATTGTATTAGCCTGTCATTGCTAACTCCATACCTATCGCTTACTTCTATATTAGTCTTATTAAGACTTTGGACAGTCTCAGTGTTATGGCCTGTCTGCAATAACAATGCAGAATTCATTTTCCTCTGGCCTTCAATATTTTGACCAGTAGCAACCATCTCTTTGGTCAAGTCTATTACAGCACCGTTATTAACCCTAATGCCTTGCTCAAAGTTTTTGGATATCTCCGTCATCAAAGCGCGATTGCTTATTATTCCTTGATCTAATACATTTGAGTTCTTTTCTAAGGAGGCTTGCAACTTAGAATAAGTTGTTCCCATTTGGGTTATCTTACGGTTAGTCTCATCCATTCTGTTAATGGAATCTCTTAACCGAACCATAGGAGTAGCAAACTGAACTAGGGAGTCTCCTACCCCCTTCAACGCTTGAGTATTGTTTTTACTTAGCCTTTGAGTTACTGGTAGGTTATTGGAGATTGAGTCTATCTGATCAGCCAATCTTCTAAGGATAGGTCCTATGGATGGGGGTAGATTGGTATTACTCATCTATATCCTTAGTGATTTCAATACTTATCAAGTCAGTCATCTTAGATGTGTTAAAGGTTCTAAAATTATTTTTCCCTAGGAAAGTTCCAATAATAGCCGGGGAATGATAATTACAGGCACTTCTATTCTTGTATAAGTTATTTACCATTAAAGGGAACATCCCCTCACTTAACGACTGAACATCAACTACATTAAGTAGAGCATTGTACCTACTAGATACAAACATGCCATTAGCAGTGCCTCTAGACGATACAACAAGACCGTATCTAAACCACCCTTCATAATTTATCTGGATTAGGTCTCCGGGCTTTAATCCTAAGTAGGAGGTCTCTTTAAGCATATACTGGTAGGGTTCCAAATTAGCAGCAAGAGGTGCAGTAAGACTTCTGTTCATTGTAACAATTTAGTATTTATCCAGAATTTATCCTTAAACCAACCGAAGGACATCTATTACATATTTATATATTATGAGTAACCTTGAAGAAGATTTAGTTGAAACAATAGATTTACTGAGCTTCACTTTCTCTAGTGATTTTACAGATAAATGGGGATTTAAATACGGTAAAAGACTTCCAAGTCTACTACAGATGAGGCTATTAAAATGCCTGGATTCAAGAAAGCCTTTGAAACTGAACATACTGTACAAGTTTCTAGTGGTTGATTCTGGATTTAGCCAAGAAGTTGTAGAAAGCTTCCTAACAGATATTGACTACGAGATATATTCACCTATAATATCAGGAACCTTAAAAGAGAGTAAATACTATGACTAATAAAGAAGACCTTACGGATGCAGTATGGAGAGCCAATTACCGAATTAAAAATGATGTAGTTCCTAGCTCCGCTGAGTATGGAGAGTCTGACGGATTCTCCAGCACTGTAGGATTAATCCTTGTTATTATGGCTATCTTAGGATGGATGTCATAATGACTTCTTTTCTTTACTCAGCTTGTCCTTAAGTTCCTTCTGTTCATCTAGACGCTTACATACCGTGTCTTCTGAATTGAATTTTGGACAAGCATCCTTATACTCACACCAGTCACAGAACATATTCTGAGAAGCCCAGAACTCATCCTTCTTCTTCTTTCGAATCATCCAGACTTTATCTAGCTGCTTCTTTTTCCACATATCAATTTGGAATTTAGAGAACTTGACTGATACAAAGTTTCCAGTCACAGGATAATAGTGAGCGCAGAATATTTGGTTGTAAGGAACATCGTAAGTCTCATGGATAGCCCATGCATACCCCTTAAGCTGATTATCGTCCATTAACGTCTTCTTCTTTTTCTCACGCTTGGAAGTCTTATAATCGATAATTAAATATCCACCGTCTGTTCCCTTAACAACCCTGTCGATAATTCCAATAAAGTCGATATCGTTTTTCTTGTCCAGAGGAACTCTTATGGCCTGCTCAGTTGAAACTGTTTCTCCTAACTTGCTGTTCCATATTATGAAATTCTCTAAGCAAGCCTTCATTCTATCGTTTTCCACGAATGGAACTTTGTAAGTAGGTCTCTCTTGTTCGGCTATCTTTAAAAGAGATTTAATATCATTCTCTTTATACCCTACTTCAAATATCTTATGAATGAAGGATCCGAAATTCAAGGCATCCTCATTCTTGGTTCCAAATCCTGGTAATCTTTCTATATATCTCAGTTTGTATTTCCATAGGCACTGATCTATGATGTCACTACGAGAGGCACTAATATTATTTATGAACATTGCAACTGATTCCTACATTAGAAAATACTGTTTAGGTAGGTTCCTATCTAATTATAGGCTTTCTAGTGATGATACCGAACTGGTAGTTCCTTCTTTATTTATTGAAGATGACTACAAGCGTCACATGTCTATCAACCTTGAGACAGGATTATGGAGATGTTTCAAGTCAGGCGAAACCGGAAACTTCGTAAAGCTATACTCCATGCTAGAGAAATGCTCCTACAGGGAAGCATATGAGAAGTTTGTATTTGAAGACTTTATGGCTAGAGGATCCTTTAGTCCTCCTAAAAACTTATCCGAGTTTAATCCGAATACTATTGAATCCAATCTAGACGAAGTTGAAGATTTTGAACTTTGTGAAGATCATCCTTTAGTTGCTAGCAGAATGCTATCAGGGTTCAAGTTCTTTTTAGCTACAAAGGGAAAGTATGAAGGCAGGTTAATTATTCCTTTTATCAACAGGAATAATAAGATGTTTTACTTCCAAGCTAGAGCTACAGGAGATGAGATGCCTAAGTATTTGAACTGCAAGAACCTTAAAAGCTCACAAGTCCTATACCCCTTTGATTACGGCTCGTATGAGCCTCTGTACATCACTGAGGGGGTCTTTGATTGTCTAAGCCTACAGGCAGTAGGGTTAAACTCAACAACGACTCTAAGCTGCTTTACAAGCCGTGAGCAGATGCTTCAGCTTGCTCAGTATCAAGGACCACTCGTATGTGCATTCGACAGTGACGGAGCCGGAATGGAAGGTAGGGAGAAGTTTCTAAAGCTAGCATACTGGGCTAAGAAGGATAATATCAAAACAGTTATTCCACCTAATAACAGAAAGGATTGGAATGAGATCCTAATCAAGGATGGTCCTGATGCTCTCTTAGAAAGCACCAAGAACCTTACAGAGTTAAACTACCTTAGCCTAGCGTTACTAGCGTATGATAAATGATAAATCATTTGACACTATTGTCTGATTTAATGCATTAAACTTAAGCCTAGCGACATAGGTTCCTGTCATAGACCCTAAGTTACCGTTTAATAATTCAGGGTGAGTTTTCAGAGCTTCCGTATCTAAAGTGAATATTACGGTGTTTTCAGAAGTAACATCTACAACACCAGAAGTAGCCGAGTAACCAGACACCTCAATTCTTGAACCAAGATTTCGATCTGTATTCTTCTTAATGATTTCAACCATTGGCTGAGTTACCAAAGACTGCTTAAACAGGTTTAGGATACTTCTGTCGATGTTTGCATTTTCTAAAGTAAATTCATTTATGAACTTTAGGTCAGTCTTGGATCCTAGAACTAATTGATTATTTTCAAGTCTAGTAGAGCACTTGAATAATAAAGGCTCTGTAACGCTAATAAATCTATCGTCTGTTAGAGTGAACTCATTTATTATTGTATCTAGATCTGATCCCGCTACTCTCCTTACCGTCCAGACATCTATGTAATCCCCTGTCTGCTCCACCAGATTATCAATTACGGTATCGCCTGAAAGGTTGAATACTCCAGAAGGAAGTATAGAAGGCTGATTAAGAATCACAGCATACTTACCAGCATCTAGCTTATAAATTCCTGAAGCCGTAGGTCCTGGGTTGTAGTTGCTAGCATCAAAAGCAGAGTCAGATGTCTCAGATGCCGAGTTAGAATAGTTCATAAGAACTAAGCTGGATGCCGTGATCTCACCATCTGATCCAATTACATAATCAGGATATTGGTTACTCGAATCTTTAAATACCGATACAGCACTTATTTGGTAAGGATCCGCATACTGACCATCATTAAGAAAGTATACTATAAGAGCCGTAGGTCCAAGGACGGTAGGTCTCTCATGCCTAGTGGTTACCGGATTGTTATTAATTTCCATTTGAATTATCTAATTTTTTCATCTCTTCAGTATAAAACTGCAAGAAAGCTAACCGCTCTTTTTTATTCATGGCTTTAACATCGGAATAGGTAAAGCCCACCTTATTTATTAATATGTAGGCTTGATAAAGGAGATCTTCCGATGATAAAGCGTCAGTTAGCTCACTGAAAAAAAATTGGCATCCAAAGGTATGGATAAGGTTTCAGTAAATGAGCATTCAGGACACTCAAATATAAACCTAGGATCCACTCCATAATCACTGTTTACTACTTCTGTTATTAGCTTCTTCATATCCATAATATGAAGTCTCTTAAGTGCTTTAGAGATGAAGATGGGATCTTGAGTACCGTTTAGAGATACTACGAATTTGTAGATATTTCGATAAATGGATTCAGTGTCTTTTAAAAATATCTCCTCTCGACTTCTTGGGAATCTTACCTCAGCATCAACCCCTAGTTTAGGTAATTTGATAGTCCTAGGTTCTTCCAGATCATCTGGAATATCAGTCTTGTTTAAGTGCTTAGAAAGTATAAGGTCAGTTGTTACATCTGTGGTGCATTTAGGACAAGTCACCTTAAACTCATAAGAGTCTCCGTAAGAAAGCTCCCTAACCTTCATCAACAAGAACACTTTGTCCATAGAAAGTAATTCATCTACAGGAACACCCTTAGTAGACTTTTCTAAAAGTCTGGCTACGATGTCTATATTTGAATCTTTGCTTGCAAGGATATTCTGCTCATCTAGGTAAGTTAATGCTTCAATTTCGACACCTTTGAAGTCTTTGTAAAACTTACCCTTCGAAGGTAAATCGATTACCGTAATACTATCAGAGTCGTAATTTGAGAACAGTGATTCTAACGCTGCTTCTCTAGGGTCTGAACTCTGTCCTAAAATTCTTTTATTTTCACTCATAAATTTAACTACTTCTATGCTACTATTATAATAGTCTATGAGATTCGTAGTGGACAACTTAACGACCACTTTAGAGACTGATAATCCAAAGATTATAGAAGCTCTCAAGAAAAGGTATGCATTTCCTGTGCCAGGGTATCAATACTCTCCAGCCTACAGAGCACGAAGATGGGACGGTAAAAAGAAGTATTTCGACGCACGAGGAAGGTTTAAGACAGGGTTACTAAACAGAGTAATAAAAGACTTAAAATCAATAGGAGTTGAAGATTCAGATATTGAATGGGCCAGTAAACCTAAGCCTGTTGAACTCTTTATCCCAAAGGTTGAAAACTTTGAATACCGTGAATACCAAGAGAAAGCAATATACGAAGGTCTTAAAAAGAAGAGGGCAATCATTGATAGTCCTACAGGGTCAGGCAAGACTCTAATTATGGCAGGATGTATTGCGGCATTACAACATGAGAATGAAGATCTCAACGCCATCGTGTTGTTTAGAGAGAAAGGTATCTTAAAACAAACCTACGAATTCTTTCAAAAGTGTGGAATAAAGAATTTAGGATGTAACTCAGGAGAAGGATTTCTTCAAGGTAAGATTATGTTGTCTACCGTACAGAGCATTGAAAAGGTTATAGATAGTCACCTAGAAACATCCAACCTGTTGATGATCGATGAAGCCCATCAATTCTGTAAGGGAGAAACTACCATAGCAGCCATTGAGAGCTTCCCTAACGCTACCTATAGGCTTGCTTTCACTGCAACGCCTCCTGGTGAGGGTTCAAAAGATATCAACGCTAGGATGGTTCTAGAAGGTGCGTTTGGAGATATTCATACTACAAGAACAGCAGAAGATCTTATTAAAGATGGTAGCCTAGCAAAGCCGATAATACAAATTGTAGATAACACTCCTGTGTCATCTGTGGATGACGGCATGACCTACCAAGAAATATACGAAACGTACATAGTAAACTCTGACGTGCGTAACAATAAAATTAATACTATTGTTTCTAAGATCTACAAATCAAACCCAAATGCAAAGATACTTATACTTGTAAAAAACTTGCAACATATAGCTAATCTTAAAGATAGCATACCCAACTGCTACACTATCGAAGGCAAGGATGACATCGAGAGTAGATACAGTGTAATAAATAAGTTTGTAGAAGATTCTAATCCTGCAACCATTATTGGAACTAATGTTATGCAAACAGGTATCAGCATTGACGAGATTAGCCACATGGTCAATGCTAGAGGGTTGTCAGGAGAGGTTCCTACATTGCAGGGTCTAGGGCGAGGAATAAGAAAAGCAAAAGGAAAGGATAAGATGTACTTCTATGACTTTATGGATAGAATCCCTTATCTAGAGCAACATTCTAAGCAAAGAATAAAACACTACAATAAATTAAAATTCGAAGTAAATCATGTCAAATTCTAATATAATATCCAGAGAAGCTCAGGTAGACGCTATTAACACTCTGACGAAAGAACAAGAGGATACACTAAACTCTTGTATGGAAATACTAAAAGAAATAAAAACTAGTAAGAATATTAATGAAACTACATTGAGAAATCTTACAAGTGTTATGAGAGAATTAGATTCCCTCAGAGAGCTTTTCTATATCCGACTATTCAACTCACTTAAACGTGGTGATATGCTTTTAGGCTAAGGGTCCTATTTTCTCTACTAGGACCTCATCTATACTGACGAGTCCGTTCGAAGAGGATGCAAGTTTAGAGCTTAGTGTTATTGAGTGTGCTGAACTATCGTCTAAGGTTGTGCCAACGTAAGCAAATCCACTCTTTCCAACTGAGCCGATACCTCCTACGCCTGCGGCTGCGGCGGTTGGTGTACTGGATTTAAAGTTTTGAGTTATTCTTTGTCTATCAGTCGTGACTCCAATAATTTCAACAATCATTGTAAAGGCTTGATCAGTGGCTGCGTCATCAAAGGTACTATTAGATTCAAGTAAAAGTACTTCTCCATCACCACCGGGTTCTCTATCAACATAAAAATAAACAGCACCCCCGTTGCCATTAACAGTCCCATTATAGGTAATTCTTACCGTTGTTGCAGAAGCTAAAGTATCAGCAGGTAGCGACACTGTATTTAATGCAGTTTTGCTAGTTGAGGCGGTGCTAGCTATAGGGTTTCCTGTTATATGTTGCAGTGTTGGACTAGCGGCATAGGTAGCTCCAGGACTTATATTATAATTCTCATTAGATAGAATCTGTGCAAAAGTCTTGAGCGACGGTGCAAGAGGGGTTGTACCTTCAAAGTAAACTATAGATCCTGAAGCACCTGAAAGGCTTGATACCGCCGAAGCACTATTAGTAATTACAAGAGAGTTCTTATCTACATCTAAAGACTTTAGAGTTCCCTCAATAGCCAGATTGCCAGTTATTGTACCACCAGATATCATCAAAGCACCTGCGTTTGTTACATTGGTTGTGTTTGTAGGAGTTGCACCAGCGGTTATTCCATTTAATTTACTATGATCATCATCTGTAAATACATTAGAGTCCGTAGCGGACTCCACCAAAGTTCTTATCTCTGATGCTGATTGATCTCTCGTGGCATCATCCTCAATATTACCTAACTTAGTTTTTTCAGAAGCTAAAATAAGCCCCGCGTTAGTTCCGTCAGCGGCTGGAATAGTAGCGTTAGTACCGCCAGAGTTAGTTACCTCCCCGGAGGTGGTTGCGGCATTGTATCCTAAATTAACAGAACCACCACCACCACCACCGCCGGTTACAATGGTTGAAGGGCACCAATTGGACCCATCGAAAACTAATGATTGATTAGGAGTAGGAGGTGTATCACAAACACCTCCTACATTACTTAGATCAAGAGTAAATTCCTCTAGCCCGGATGCATTTCCCGTAGAGGGGTCATATCCTAAAGCTAAAGGAATCTTATTATTAGTCATTCGTTAAACCTTACTAACTCTTGTATTGCTCAGGATCCAACTCATCATCTTCGTCGTCATCCTCTTCTTCTTCATCTTCGAATTCTTCTTCTTCCTCATCATCTTCGAATTCTTCTTCACCCTCATCATCACCCTTTAAATCTCCTAGAAGGTCTTCAAGCTTAGATAGGATTCCAGTCAGATCATCTTCAGGCATTTCCTTTACATCTTCTCCTTCATCTTCGCCTTCCATCTCTTCCTCACCATCTTCCATCTCTTCCTCACCATCTTCCATCTCTTCTTCACCGTCTAATTCAGGCATCTCCTCTTCGCCATCTTCTTCAGGCATTTCTTCTTCAGGGAACGCTGCTGCCTCTTCATCTTCGACTTCGCCCTTAACCTCATCAGCAACCTCATCAGCATCCGGTCCTTCAGGCTTCATATCCATAGGAGTTTCTGATTCACTATCCATAGGGTCGGGGGATCCTAAAGGATCTTCTGGCTTTTCTTGTCCCATTTCCATAGGCTTATCATCGGCCATGTCCTCTCCGTGATCCTCTACTTGGTCTGCTACCTTATCAACAGCAGGACCCAGCATCTTCAGAACTTGACCAATCTTCCCTAAGTCATCAGCGACTCTAGAGAAATCCATGTAATCCATCAAACTAGTCTCATTCAATACTCCGGCATACTCAGCTTCCGCAAATATCTCATTTAAGAAATCAGATAAGTCGATAGCCTCCGAACCGTTCTTTAGCTTAAGGGATCTAGCAAGCTCTAGAAGAGACTTCTTTACAATCGACTTGGAAGGAGCAAATCCTGCGATATGAGTAAGTATCTCAGCCTCAGTCATTACTAAGGTTTTAAATGTAGGAACTTCGCTTAACTTGCGTACGTCAATACCATACTTTTCATTAAGAATGTTAATAACGTGCTTCTTAACAGGACCCTTCATTTCAAAAATCTTACTAGCAAACGAGTTTATCTCTCGATCTTTAGCCTTGATCTCATTCACTGAAAGTGAGTTACGGATCAGATTTGAAATTTGCTTCTTAGTAGATAGCGCAAGATAGGGAGCTTCTGAAACTACCTGAGCCACTTGATGCCTTACGGTGCCTTCATCAGACTCGAAGATCATCGAAGCCAACTCTTGAACGCTGTCGTTCGTAACCCAAATGTTTTCAAAGCCTTCCTTAGCTTCTAGAAGTTCTTTTTGAATTAACTCCTTTCTGCATAGGTGCTCATAAATGCTAGTCTTGCCAATCGTTTTAACTTCAAACTTCTTGCTTTCTTGAATTTGATTGACCGTCATGCGAGGAAGGTCAAAAGATGTTGAGACTAGTGCTGCTAGTTTCATGCCATTCTTAATACCCGAAGACTGGATGACATTCTTATTTTCCTTTAAGAACTCAACAATCTTATCCTTAATCTCGTTAACACGTTGGAACTCCGGTGAAGATATGATCTTGGTTTGCTCTCCAAACCTTTCAACCTTCTCTTGAAGTCTTGTTTTGATCCTGTCATAAGACATCTTAGTTTCAAACATAGATAATATCTTATCAAAAGAATTATCAGCAGATTGATAATCATCCTCAAGAAGATTAGATAGTAATTTCATTACTTTCTTATCTGTAGCGGATTCAAAAGATTTTACATCTTCAAGAACGGAAGCATCCTCTACGATAATCTTAGATAAGTTTAAGGTAGGGGTGAATGCGTATTTTCCACTAATAACAGATCCACTCTCAGTAAGGTAGGTTGCGACACCATCCTCCACGTTAAATAGTTCTACATTTTCTCTCAGAGTTCTAGCGAGGTAATCCCCAAGTTTAATTAGGTTACTGAACTCTTTTCCGCGATTTTCAATAAGGTTAGTTAGCATGACTTACAAAATTCATCAAAATTATTTAGACCGGCTCTCAGCCTCTTGGGATTTAAAATGTTCTTGTTGTCCCATTTCTTCCAAGAGTTCTATCAACTCACTGTCACAATTAGCCTCAATTGCTAAAGACTTCATAGCTTCAATATCTACAGATTCCATAGCTGGGGGAGGGCTGTTCTCTGCTGATTCCATAGGTTCACCAGGAGGCTCTCCCATTGGCATTTCACCACCCATCGGTGCTCCCATTCCTGCATCCATTCCCCCTAAAGCAGCGGTGAATGCGGGATCTTTCTGATCAGATTCGAGACCATCCTTAACTTCATCGATTTCAGAATCTGACATTTGATAATAGTCTTTGTAGATTTTCTCTAACGGGAAGATGTTAAGTCCCTTAACAGCTTGCACAACTCTAGCCTTCTGCTCATCAGTATCTAACTGACGTTTAAGAGCCATATCTGAAGGGGCAGGTAATTTAACTTTTAGTTTAGATATTAAAATTTTAGGGAATCCTCTAAGCATCAAGTGACGCTTTGCTAAGGTTTCCAATCCAATTTCTAAAGACTTTTGAATTCTAGTAATAACCCTAGCAAACTTAACGTCAAGCTGGGATAGGTTTGCTTTTCTCTCAGGAGATTGATCCTTCTCTACAATGTAATCCTTAGGAATCTTAAGAGCAGCTAAAAGCTTATCCCTAAAGTATTTAACATCATCAACTTCACCTAAGTTGTCAGCCCCTTGAAGAGTATCAATCTTGGTTCCCGAACCCTTACCATTCACGGCAATGTAAAAATCTTCATCAGCAGCTAGTGCGTTAAAATTCTCTTCAATGTTGCCAGTCTGAGAGTTATAACTTTTACGTTTCTTGAACTTGTCCATCTGCTTCTTAATATGCATTTCAGCCTTTGAAGCAGGTAGTGAACCCGTGTCTATGTAGAATATACGTCTCTCTGGTGCTCTAACTAGACGATAGATAAGCATTGCATCCTCCATCATCTTTAGACTCTTATAGGTGACTCTAGCCGCAGCAGCAACCGACTTGCCATAAGGGTAATGGGTAGGATCTGAAGTGTGAAGTCTAAAGTGAATAATCTGACCTGGGTCGAGACTAATCATCTTTGAATCGTCAAGGGCTGGTCCGATACTTCCGTATGATGTCCAATCATTCTTCTTTGGGATTTCTTGAAGAAATTGTCTTAGATATCCAAACTCATCTTCAACTCTAAATATAAAATTGGGATTCAGTATCTTAATTCTTTGAATCCCTCTTTTTGCGTTATCAAGATCGATAATAGTTTCAAGGAATATATCCCCATACTTTACAGTATTCCTTCCTATATCCCACAGGTATCGAGCCATGTTAGTTTGCTCAAACATGTTCTCAACTTCTCTCTTAACAAGCTCATCATCTGTAACGACATTCCAAGGAGTTCCATCTATATTCTCTTGGGTACAATCATCAGAGTAAATATCGAATGCGGAAGATATCTCTGGGTAACCATCCATATCCTCATACTCTTTGTATCTCTTCTTACGATCATGTTCGATCTGAGGGAGAACAGGATAAAAAGTTTTCTCGTGCCCAAACTCAGAAGCGATAGTGATTACTTGATTAGACTGGACCGTATCCCCTTGAAGAGGTTTAGGTGATGCCACGTTCCTTTTAGTTAAAGGATCTACATACTGATCATCCTTTACATCCTCTATTTCTCGGGCAAAAAACTTCTTGAAGAATCTACCAATTAATCCGTAAGGCTTATTATACGGAGCCTGTGGATCCGCAAACTGAGTAAACCCTTCCGCACCCTCTCTTATTTTCCTATCAGCCATTTAATATTCTCTTCGGTCAACTCTCCGGTTGAGGTCGTTACTTTATATGTATAAGCGTTCTGCACCGCAGGAGGGATATAAGTTTCATCTTCTGACTTTTCTATGTATGCATTCCCTCTTAACTCATTAAAAGTAGAGATAGCGGTGGCAAAAGACATAATTAAATCATCATGACAGTTAGTATCAGGCTTAATCTTGCCAGAATCAGGGTCAATAACAAAAGTAAGAAGCTCATCGACCAATCTCTCTGAGTTTATTAAAACCCTGCTAGATCTAATATTATGCTCCATATCTGCTAAAAGCTTCTCTTTATTCTTCTGGGTAATCATTATCCCGATCTCACGCTTATCATCCATTACCAGATTCTCATACTCTAGCTCCTGCTGTAAGAAGTAGATTAAATTGTTGCCAATTCCGTTCCTCTCAGGACATACAAATGCAGTATTGTACAATCTTGCTTCGTCAGCTATGATTTTTGCAAATTCGTTAATCGGCGTTCGATTACTGTAAAACTCTGCAACTTGCTTACCATTATAGATGTCAATGATGTGGAATGCTGAGTAATCTCGATCTCTACCTATGGAAGGGTCAGCAGCTAAGACATATTCATGGTTGGGTTTAGGGTCCTCCCACACACGCATTTTGTTGTTATATTTTATCCAGTAATCTTTATTGCAGTTTTCTTTTAAGTTTCTTAGGATCTCACCTTCAATGTAAGTATCACCTGTACCTAGGAAACTACCCTCATACTCCTGTTCCCATTCCTTAAAGCTATGCTTTTTTCTAGTAATATCTTCCCACTTATCAACTAGGATAGGAGGGTCATAAGATTCTAACTCAGCGTAAAGGCTTTCATAACCTTCGTGTCTTTTGTATTCAGGATTCTCTTGCCATTTAATGTCAATATGATGAAATCCATTTGAATCCTCTAACGCTTGAGTATACATTTTGTGGAACCAATTACCTGTTCCGTTTACCGTAGAAAGGCACACCACTCTACCGCCTGTAGAAGTCGTAGGACCAACAGCAGCCCAAATAGTATCAATATACTCAATAAAAGCAGCTTCATCTAGTATTAAAAGAGAAGCAGATATAGAACGACCTGATTGCTTACCTGATGCTTTAGACTGGATCGATGACCCATTTTCAAACTCTAAAGTATGATCATTATTCTTTTTAGTTTTAGGCTTCATCCAAAAAGGAAGCTCGTCAAACATTATCTTTACTCTGGATATAAGCTCTTTAGCCTCCGCATCACCCTTAGACAATACCGCTACTTTCTTGTTTGTGTTAAATATACAAAAATGTAATGCATAAGCAGCCATTAGGGTCGTACATCCAGCCTGCCTAAACTTACGGAGAATAGTAAGTCGATGATCTTGAAACTCATTTAAAATCCTAGATTGAAACGGATACAGATCAAAATTAACCAAACCTCTAATAGGGTGGACAACTTTGATGTAGTTCTTGGTGAAATACTCACAGTCTTGAGAGCATTTTTTAAATTCCTCTTGGATCTTCAGAACGTCTTGGCTATTATATTCCATATTAAAAATGATTTACTTAAGTATATGTACCAGAGATAAAGAGAATATAAGCAATACTCTTCAATCACTTATTGATTATAGTAAAAATGCATTTGGTGAAAATCCAACTATAGACATCCATACGCTTATTGAAGATAATGCTTCTTCAATCTACGCAGGCCATTTAAGTAATTTAAATAGGATTGAACAACCTGAGGAAGATGATGTTGTTGTGTTCATACATGACGATGTAGAAATACTCTCTACCCCAGCTAAATTTAGAGAGTATATTGAAGTTGCCAGAAAACCAGGAGTAGGGTTTGTAGGAGTGGCTGGAGCTACAAGTTTTACTAAGAATGGTGTATGGTGGACTTCAAGGCAATCAGGAGAAACAAGAGGCTTTGTATGGCAAGGCAAAGAAGATGTAACTATGAAACCTAATTATTTCGGTCAACCGGGTCAAGTTACTGTTCTTGATGGTTGTCTACTTGCAGCTACAATCAAAACAATACAAGATGTTGGATTAGGTCAACCACATTACTTAACCAGCAAATGGGATTTTTACGACATTCATTTAACTTTTTTAGCACATTCCAAAGGTTATTCTAACTACGTTGTGCCTATAATGATCCGGCATGAGTCTGACGGTCAAATGAGAGAAGGTTGGTATAAGGCTAAGGATGAGTTTATGAGAGAGTGGAACAGTAGCATCCCCTGTTCTCTTCCAGTAGATAAAACAAACGGGTTACCGAAATGAATTATTTAGTAGATGTGTTAGTTTGGATAATGGCTGTATTTGGAACAACAACGATTGTTGTAAACAGTACGATCATGGCTCCTGTCAGAAACCTTATATCCAAGGTAGTGCCACCTCTAGGTAATCTTGTAAACTGTTTCCTATGTACAGGATTCTGGGCAGGAGTATTCTGGTCTACATTTCACTGGGATCCTTTTCAACAATTCGACACAAATCCAATCCTTAGTGCAATTTTTGCAGGATGTATAGGAAGTGGTGCCGGTTGGATTATGTATTTAAACATTTTTCCATTAATGCAAGGAAAGTGAGGGTAGTCAACATCCACCAGTGCAGTTCGTAACAGGCCGTAGTCCAAATTTTACTTTTAGTAACACACTTATATTTATGCACGCAAAGACATTTTTTATCGATATTGATGGAACAATTCTTATACAACCCGAAGACTTTCTAGATGTCATGAAAACTGATGATATTCCTTCGTTACCCGAAGCAGCAAAAAAGATTTGTAAATGGCATTGTCAGGGCAATAAGATTATTCTAACTACAGCCAGACCAGAATCCATGAGAGAGCGTACAATCAAACAATTAGATAACGCGGGTATCATGTATGACCAGCTTGTAATGAGCCTTACAAGCGGTTGTAGGGTGCTTATAAACGATTATGAGCAGGATACCACACCCAAGGCAGAAGCTAGGAATGTGAGACGTAACATCGATGGTCTGATTAATGTAAACTATATTGACTAGGTCAATTATACATGTTTACTCGTACAATTTTAAATGTTGGTCTAGTATCACTACTTCCACCCCCTCCAGTTGTGAATGATATTTCAAAAGGTCCAGCATCGAAAGGTGTTGATCCTCTATCATGCCCTGCTAGATCTGGGGATGGAGGCGTATAATAACTTACGAACCCACTTGCAACATTATTAGTGGAGGATACTAGTCTAAGATCAGTCCAAGGTATTGTATCAGCAGCATTAGGTAGTGCCCCAGAAAAAGCCACTTGACCCGCAGTAGGTGTGATACCAAATACTATGTCCCCATTGGTCCCATCATCACCCCAATCGACCGGAAGGTTTAAGAAGTTTCCAGCACTAGCCCAATTGTCGGTTCCTGCTTCGGGTCCTATCCATCGTACGGGCCTCTCATTTGTAATTGTATCTATTGCTATCCCACTTACGAAATGATTATTGGGTCTACCATCTGCAAATCTAGAGAAAGGAGAAGCCAGCCTAATTATGGTTCCGCTTGTGTGAACCTCATTTCCTAGGTTATTAGATCTATCCGGCTCTAATGCTATGATTCCACCTACGACGCATACAAACGTAGAGTTTATTAGTTTCCATTTTACGTAGGAGGTACCGGCATTTCTAATATGCCTAGAAGAATCTACAACTACAGCGCAGTTATTGTAGGTTATAGTGTAAGGTCCCGAGGCATTGACGGAATCCCTTCCGACATCTATAAATCGCGCGACATTCGTGACTATTTTACAATTTTCAAAATTAACTAAAGTTGAAGATGTTTCAGGCGGCCCATCGGCGTAGTCCTCATCTCCTAAACTTATCTTATTACTTGGACAGTGAATGTCTAAGTTTTTAAAATTGTACGTTTTAACCTTGTTCAGAGGTTTAAGTCTTAGGTCGGAGTCTAAAGTTAGGTATGTTGAACTTGCACCCATATGAAATTCAACATCCGGGTCCTTTGTTGAAGATAAAGTTATAGTTAACTCCCTATCCGGCAACCACCCCCCAGCTTGATCTCCCCCGAAGCTGTGAGGAATATAATGCCCATCACCACTAGATTGAAAGATAACTTGGACCTCATCTCCATCGCTATAGGATCCATCTCCTGAAGCTGCATACCACTCGGCAAACGTAGCATAATCAGCATTCGTTCCCGATCCAATATAATCAGTGTAGACGGTCATTTCCCTGAGTCCTCATCATCTGGAAATAGTCTTTCCTCCAGTAGTGCTTCATCATACCCTGGGGACCACCTAATTAAATTAGGAAGCTCATCACTGCTAACATAACATCTACCACTTACACTTAGATTATCCTGAGAAGATAAAGGAAGTGCCGACACTGCAATACCAAAATAGGTATTAATTGAATCAAGAGCAGAAAAAGAAGTCATCTCTTGTCTGATAAGGGTTTTAACTTCTAATTTAGTTAAGTCCACATCCAAGCAATAAAAAACAGGACAAATAATGGCACTATCCCAAGAATCCTTAACTACCTTAATTCCTGGGGGAGTACCACTTTCTAATACATCTGCAATCTTTTTATTATTCTTGGAAAACAATATTTGAGCCATAACATGATTATATAGGCGCGATTTTTTTTATAAAAATAGTAAATATAAAAGCACCTAACCTATTATAGGCTAACACAATGGAATGCCCTTCAGAAGTTAAATTGCAGATAATTGACTACATTAGAGAGCAAGCATATCATGCAGCTAAAACAGAGTTTCTAAAAACAAATTTAGCTAGTTCCGAGATAACTGCTATATCTTTGTTCAATGCTGCTCAGATGCTTATTCCACCATTATTCAATAAGACTAAAGAGGCATGGAATTTGGAGGATGGGAATGAATTGTTTCCATTCCCTCTTATACTAGATGATGTACTATTAGATGATAATTACTAGTAGCCCATATAATCCATCAATCCCAAGATGTATATACAAGTAGAGCATGATTATTATGAAGACACTTATAAGCGTTTTATTTCTTACAGCAACTCTGCTGGCCCATGGAGGTCAGTATAGAGGGCCTGGAGATGTAGTTCCCCCTGGTCCTGGAGGTGGTAGCACTGGAAGACCTTCTGGTCCCACTACAGGTGGTCCTGCTGGACCCTCAACTGGCCGCCCCTCTGGACCCGCCACTGGCTCTCCTCAAGGTCCTGCAACCGGAGGTCCTACTGGTCCTACCGGCCCTGGAAGAGGTCCTCAGACGGGAGGAAGAGGTATGCGCCTTGGAGATGATCTTACTCAGTGGGCATTCTGGTGGGAGTTCAATAAGGATCCTTTCATTAAGTTGAAGGATGCACTTTATAATGGTGGTCCTCAAACAGGATCCGATGAGTTCTACTTAGGCAGCACTCGAAAGGGTGCAAAGGATTCAATTCTTCCTACAAGGGAAGATAAGATTGGTGTCCTGGCTTCTTTAAAGAAGGCTATCGACTCTACTGAGCAAAGAGATATTGTTTCAAGTTGCATGATTGCGATGGCAAAGATTGGCGACATTCACCCAGACTTTAAATTAAGAGATGTGTTCAAACCACGATTGGAATCAAACAACCAGGAGATTCGAGAAACTGCGATCCTTGCTATGGGTATTGCTGCTTCTGATGAGGCCGAAGCCTTGGAACTTCTCATACAAACTGCTCTCGGGAAAAAAGTAAAATAATACACTGCTAGGCTCTTGGTGGCAGCCATAGTAGTGAAATGGTTATCGGACTAATTAGTATCCTATGTAGTCCATAACTCCCATCCACTTTGGAGCCATTGTCCTTGGTTGGTTTTGCCACTCTAATAAACCCCAGGATCCGTATTTTGACTGGCTGCTGGTAAGAGTGTAGTTCATAAACAAACCCCCTCCATTAGCTTCCCATCTGGTGAGATCATTGAAATACAATGTACGCATTGAAGGATCTCTATTGGCGGCTACGAATAAGTTAGTAAGCGTTTGATCGTTTTGAGCCACTCCAACTCCAACCAGATGTTGACCTCCTTCGTAAGCAAAAAGATCTAAACCACGAAAGTTTGCATTGTTTGAATTAGCCAGTGTATGCTGTGAATGATTGTTAGCACTATCAGTATCACAAGCAGCTAATATCTGAGGAATTGAAAAAGTAGCGGTGTTTGGAGAAATGTTAAGATTACCTAAATACCCTCCAAAGTATGGAGCGACTGCAAAAGCATCCGCGTGCTTGTAAGCGTCTTGCCAATCCATGATTTGAATGTTCACCCAAGGATTCACACTCTGTCCTGCTAACACTCTAACTAAGTTTCTATCTCTAGGCTGACTGTAGACATTAGAAAATATTTCAAATACCTCAACCGATCTCTGAGAATAGTATAGCCATCCAGCGTGCCAAGAAGTAGGATTTAAACCTAATGCTAAACCCTCAGCCTGTGCATATTGAGTCTGTTGAAATTGACCGTTCCAAACCTCATTACTATATTCCAAGTACACTGTTAAAGAAGGATCAAGCGCAATCTTACAAAGATATGCTAAGTAAGTAACATACAGATCGTCAGCCATATGAGGCACACAGATCCACATGTTCTTACATGTCTGATTACACAACTCAATCATATACAAAGGATGCACACCTCGATCAGTAGCTTGAGTGTAATTAAAAAAGTTAGTAGCTTGCCACCATGAAACCACAGGGCTGTTATTCGTTCGACCCCAATCCATGAATCTAAGCGTATCAAAAGGCTCTAAACTCTTAACAAAATCAGGATGAAAAATTCTTGTAGAATTATCAAAGCCAGGAGGATACACTCTAATGTTTTCAATAGGCTGTATGATGTCGGTAATCCTAAGACCGAAAGACCCATTGCTCGGAACCTGTAGATTAATCTTTATATGCCCTTGCGATTGTTCCAGAATCGTTAAAGATGCATTACCGTAAACTCTAGGCTCAAGGGTACCAACACCATCGTAACGTATGTTGTAGATGCCGTCAAAGGTGTTAGAAGATCCATTCGAGAATATGATAGACTCTACCCATTGATTATTTTGAAGGCTCTGAGGCCATCCTAGCTCGTCTGTGATGACTGCCGGACCTGTACCCCATTGATAAGGATTAGCTTGATGACTAACCCATTCTCGGGAACTCTTAAAAGCATCTACGAATGGAGTCTGAGTATCCCAGTCTATAACGAGTTCTAAGTTCGTTCCTATCGGACTCTGAGGGAC
>Ga0196887_1000004_pt1 | contig 96879 bp, 190 predicted proteins | sample VirMetDEL_Mar_31_FD_169094 | JGI IMG/M metagenome (GOLD analysis project Ga0196887, IMG submission 169094) | Aqueous microbial communities from the Delaware River and Bay under freshwater to marine salinity gradient to study organic matter... | ecosystem: Environmental > Aquatic > Marine >... | reverse complement strand
CTAATATACAATTAGGTTTGCTGGATCCAGCAAACCTAATTGTATATTAGTACCTCCTATACACCCTGTCAACTCAATTACTTTTTCATCATACCGACAGGCTAATAATTCTTCATCAGAAGAATATCCTAAATGTAGGCGCTCTCCTTTTAAGGTGAGGTAGCTTTTGTATTTGTCCTCCGCTTTACTGTAAGATACCCCTTTGTATTTACTACTTGTACCGCTTTTTGGTTTTCTCCTATCTCTACCTTGTTTATGATTAGTAGCCCACTCGCAGTTTTCTTTAGTGTAGCCGCTGTTTACATCAATCCTGTTTAGAGTTAAACCTTCAGGACACTCTCCCATATCGGCAAAGAAGTTCTCAAAAGAAGCCCACTCACGGCAATACGTTATACCCCTATCTTTGTAATTTTTAAATGCTTGGTGGTTTGGATCATCGCATCTCGCCTTCATGTTTCTCCACGCGATATAAGTTGGGGTTTTACTCATGTTGTGTGTAGTAATAAGATGTTCTACGGCTTTTAATTGTTTTCTGGCATTTTCGGAGTGAAGGCAACCACAACTCTTAGTACCACCCCGTAGAGTGGTAGATGATTTGATAATCTCCCTTTCTGGACTACAAGAACAGATGCACACATAGGCTGGTCTACCGTTAACCTTTTCATCAGCAAACCTTAGAATACTAAGCCTCCCTTGGCTCGTCCCCGATAAATCAAACTTCTTCATAAAACTTTGCTTTCATATAGTCCAGAGAAACAAACATTGGTGTCCCAAATCCATCTTTAACTTCATGTAGTACGGTAAGACCCCTGAAATGGTTGTTACCTTGAATTCCTTTATAGCTTTCATCAAAAGGGTAACAAGCTCCATTCACAATACCAATCTGATGCTTCCCATTCAACGTAGGTCGAATAGCTACATCCAGACATTGCTTATGCCCAACTACAAAACTATTACCAACAGTCTTCAATTGATTCAAAGCACTTCCACCATAAGGTTTACCACTAAAAGGGTTAGCTAAGTAGTGGACAAAGAATATTCCGCCAATATTAACAGGACGTAAGAAATCATAAACTTCCCAACCCATCTCCTTTAACGGCAGTAAACCAGTACCTACAAATCCGTCAAGTTCTGGCATGTCATTCGCAAGCCTGTCTATCCGCTGTTCGTGATTGCCTAAGCAGAATACTAAGCGAGGGTTATAATCTTCGTCAAGCTCTGCTTGAAATAACTCAAGACCTTTTCTTCCCGCTTCTAAGTCTGCTTTTAACCTACGCCCCTCAAAAGATTTCTTGCCTTTGTCATAACTAGATAAACTTGGGGTGTCAAAATGATCTCCGATGTGCACAACAACATCAGGTTTCTTATCATTCACAAACTTACCAATCCAAGACATGTAGTCCAAATCTTCTTCTGGTTTACATTGAGTATCTGCAATTACGATAATCTTTAGGCCAGTATCCACAATAACCTTCTGAGGAAGCTCTGGAAAGATGCGGGTATTACTCTCTCCACTATGTACATTCTTCATAAGCCGCTTATAAGTTTCATAAACTTCTTTATCCTCTTCTGTGGCTAATGGGTGAGAATATTGTGCAGGTATTGTACTCTCTAAGAACTCAGAAGTTCTCTTACCTAAATATTCACCATATTGGGCTAACTCCTTCTCATAATTACCCCACCATACCTTCTGCCAATTCTTTTCTTTACTGAAGAATTCTTGACAAGTCCTAGGGGCTAATCCCAACTCCCTAGCAGCAGAAGCTATACTCATCCCTTTAACTGTGACAAGTTGTATTAGTTTTAACTTTAAATCTTCACTTTGTTTTAAATTATTCAATACCCTTCCCCTCTATTGCGAGTTTTCTTTCAATAGTTTCTTTGATTAACTTGTCAGTGGATCTAAACCACACCCACTTAAGTAGATTCTCCAACTCTTTTATCCGTGTTTCTGAGGGAGACCCTTCCTGTTTTAATTCACTCAATATTATTCTCCTGCGAATATACCTGCTTGTATTGCGAGTTTAGTTACATAAGTAACCGCACATACCTTTTCATCTTTAGGTTTCTGTTCTTCTTGTAGAATCTTTGCATACATTGCTAATTGAACTAACTCTAACTCGGCAGTTGTCTTTACATCTAGTTCATCACTCATCAAATACTCTCACCTATAAAATCACCAGAGTGTGTATAATAATACATACACGCTTCACTATTGTAACTCAAGTCTTCTGTCTCAACTAACATCTCAGCACAACGAATGAATAGTTTCTCGTAGTATTCAGCCTTAGCTTTGTACAAGTCTTGTAATGTTGCATAATGACTCATGGGAAAAGATTTACTCATAAATACCCCTTAACTTTATACAAGATATATTTATCATAAGCTTGTTGTAGAGTGTACTCGCCAGTCTTCAATTTAACTAGGAGAGGTATAATGGAATCTACACCGTCTGTAAGTATTTCCACACCACAATCAAACATCTCTATGTAATCACCTTTGGAGATTTCTTTCTTCTTCGGGTCGTACAATATATTGCTCATTCACATCACCTCATCAATAGTTTTCATTACTTTATCAGACATATACTCAGCGCTATCATAGCCATACTGACTCATTGCTAGGAATAAAACATAATGCAGACTATGGTGTTTCAATAGCTCTTTCATCACTTGTTCTGTTGACAGTTCATCACCATCTTCATTTAGGATCATAGTTAAGTAACTCCTCTTTTTTCCATATCCAATTACCAAGTCTTCCAATACCAAGCCACTTACCTAATGTGTAGTTTAAATCCAACCACAAGAGAGAATGCAACTTGATACATACCTCACCAACAAACCAAACCACTCCAGAGATAACATAGAAAACAAGTATTAAGGGAATTATTGAAAGAAGGTATGGAAGGCATACCCACCATTTCCAGTTTAAATAAAATTTATCTTTTCTCTTCATTAAACAATAACTCCCGTATTTGTTGTTTTCTCTTAGTTTCATTTGAAGCAGGTTCAACACCTTTATCAAGGAGCCACTGAGAAGATTGTTTAGCTTTTGATATAGCTATAACTTCTTTCTCAATCCTAGCTTCTTCAAATGTCCCACCCGTCCTCTGTTGATGGGAACGAATTTTATGACAAGGTTTACATGCCAACCTGAAGTCTTTTCCAATAAGGCCACCACAGTGCCACAGGAAGGATTCAGCAGTTTTCTTAGAGGTACAACCATCAGATTCGATTAAGTGGTCACACTCTAATTTACTTCCTGCCATCCATTCCTTACAGAAACTACACTGACCAACGTTCTTAGTTGAAGGGTGGTAAACCTTATCTAAACGTTCCTGTGCGGTCACTGGACGAAGTTGAGACTGCTTCCATACCTTACGTAAGGGGTAGTCGCTCCAAAGCCTTCTGAGGGCCGACCTTAACCAGCTCCAGTAGTCGGCCTCCCTTTTCCAGACTACCCTCCCTTCATCAGTATCCCAAGGATTAGTCATACTCTCTCCTGAACCATTTGAATGTCCCAAACCTAGGCACTCCTAGTGCAGATAACTCTTGGTAACGGAAGGTGATTAGTTTACCTAGGTATTCCTCTTTATTATCCCATATCTCTTTTCTTTGAGCATCGTTGAATCCGCTGCCCACATTAAAGAGAATACCCTTCCACTCTACAATCAAGCTACCAAGTGTGTTGGCTCCAACCATTCCTTCTTTCTTACTGGAACGTTTAGCATAGCCTCTTTCATCACGTTCTTTTTCATTTGTATTATGTAGGCGTTCCTCAAACCCAACCACTACAGCCTCATCATCTAAGAATTTCTTCAACTTAAGTAGGTAGCCCTCTTTAAATGTTGATCTCCCTTGTTTGTATGGACTATTAAAAGAACGCAACATTGCTCCCTCATAGCCAGCTTTAATGTAGTGTTCAAGTTGAATCTCTGCTTGTCCTGCATTCTCAACCACACCACTATCAATTGCTGCAATGTAAGGGGAGTTTAATAGACTCACGGCACTTACTACACACTTAAAACGTTCTTCGTAGTTCTGTTCCAAATTCCACCAATCATAAACAACATAATAGAAATCAGGTTCACCATCCTCACTCATAACAGCGGATTGGACTTTGTTGAAATCCCCATGAACCATTAACTCTCCATCAAATCCATGTAACCCTAACTCGGCGAATACTTTCTGTATAAACTTATTAGGGATTAGTTTCATTTTACGACTGTAGGCTTTTCCGTTAATAGCCACACATCTAATTCCATCAACTTTACACTGTATGAGGCATGGGTATTTCACCTGTGTCTCTAAGCATGGAATATCCGAACAAGCCAGCATGGGCTGTTTCATAAGTAACATTTAAATAGTCTCCTCATACATATGAATTAATCTCTTGGCAACCCTTTCATCTTCTTGAAGTGCTGACAAGATTATTGCTAATTGCTTTTTACGCTCTCTCCAAGCAGAATTGGCACCTTCTTCAGAGGGGTAGTAACCTAAGTGTTCTGTGGTATTAGTAAAAGGATTACTACATCTCGCCCTAAATCTCCCAGATGGTTTGTATAAATCCACCCCTATTTTATAAGAACCTCTCCTACTACCGCAATCCAACATGAAACAATTCGTAAGTCTATCTACAAACACACATGTTTCTGGTGAGTAGGAACTACCGTCCCCAAGTAAGTCTTTATCTAACTCCCTACCTTCCCAGTTTTGAGTTTCCATCCATGACTTGAATCGTGAAAATGTCAACCATTCCTCACAAACAGTGGTGTCAGTGTACGTTGGGTAGCTGGATAAAGTTTTTGTATTATAACACCTCTTTACCATATTAGACCACGTTGTGAAGTAAGGGCACCTTAGCCTCTTTTCACCCCTAATATCAACTTGATAATCTGCATCATTTAAACCTACCCCATATATTAAAGATATTTTACCCTTTCTTCTAGGAATCTTAGGAAACTCAGACAATCTCAATACTCCTGAATTATTTTAGGCCAAGTAACTTGTGTATAAATGTCAGGAATCTCACTACTTGCCAGTTGGGGTTTAGTTAAAGTAATCATATGAACCTCCTATCGAAAGTTCTTACTAATACGAAACATAAACTCACCAAACAAAGAACGTTCTTCAAGAGTTTTAATATCAGCTTTCAAATTCAATATCTCAGTATTCTTTTTGATTAACTCATTCTCAAGATTTAGCACTGTAGTTTCCCAAACTTTAATCTCATTAGTGAGTTCTGCAATGGTTGGTTTCTTTACGGCTGGTTTAGGTGTAGCTTTCTTAGCTACGTTTGTATTAGTTTTTGCTACAGTTTTATTAGTTGTCATTGTTTATTTCCTCTTGTCGTTTAATTTAGTAGTTAATATTCAATCTGTCCATAACATCTTTCAACATAACTTCAGGTTCCCCTTTAATCTTCCTCATCCTAGCCATAGTAAAACATTCCTGCATGACATACAGCCAGTCAATTTCAATCTCGTCTCCCCTCCAGCTAATTACTTTTTTAGGTTCTGGGTAAAGAAGTTGAAACCCGTCCTTCATTTTAGTGATTGCTTCTTTATCATCCACAGCACCAACTAACTGTTTGTATGCAGATTTACTTCCCCAAGTTACATCTGAAAAACAATGTGCTTTGTAGTTATCTGCAGCATCCTCGCTGAGAGTTTGATAGTACAACCACATCCGACCTATACCACGAACTTCAGACTCAACCTTACCATTAGTTTTAGTTTTTTCTTGTAGCCAAAGAGATCCAAAACAATCCCCGCTCACAATACCTTCTTCTGGTTTGTTTATGTTAAAGAATCTGTTCGGTTGCCCATAGTAGTCCTTATCTTCCCCGATTGCCACACAGTTGGTCTTCCTGTAGCATTCTTGAGTAACCCTTTCATCAGTTTCCTCAACAGTTACAACCTCACATTTCAAGACAGTTTCTAAATATTCAGTAACTGCATCTATATGGAAAGGTTTAGGAGCAGGGCGATCTTTGTACTTTTTTAAAGTGCTACGCTCAAGACGAAAACTATCACCTTTACCAATAAAACCTTTATGTCTCTTCGCATTTATACAAGTGTGCATGTTGTTATACATAGACTTTGCTGAATGTAGGACATTCTGAATAGGCTCTGGTTTAACTACATCCTCTATCGTAAACTCTGAAGGTAGTAGGGGGCTATCTCTACCTTCGTTATATTTGGATAACCACCCACCTGCTTTCTTGTGGTAATTCCCATAAAAATCTGTACGAGTGCCAAAGGTTTCATTAATGTTGAGAGTGGGGTGTGTTACCACAATAGAAGTCTTCTGACCAGCAAAAGATGCTCCATACTTAATTACGTCAGCATCAATAATTGCTGTTAGGTTACTCATCAAACATCTCCTCCAAATCCCCATAATCAACTTCTAAATTCTCAAGGAAAACTCTGGTTATAGTTTGTCCACATCCATTATCCAAGTTTACAAAGTAACAGCCATCTTGAATATGAGTACCCTCAATAAGTTCTCCTGAATAAGTTGATCCATTACCATCGTAAAGTTCTTCAAGATTAGAGTCTGTGTTCCAGTAAATCTCATCTTCAGTTTGATACCAAGCACACTCATAAGGTTCAAATGAAACTGCATATTGAATTTCTTCAGTCAGTTCTTTAATCTTGTTAAATAAATTACTCATGGAGAATACCAAGGCCAACGGCCACCTCTTCACCAACAACATAGAACTTGGTAGACCAAAGCTGCCATCCTTGTTCTTGCATCCGTTCTTCTATTTGTTTGAAGGTTCCAATAAAGGCACCTTCAAACTCATTGTTAGCGACATAAAGTTTGTTACTCATAAGCACCTCACTAATTTTACTTTAATAATTTCATACTCATCTTGATCATCAAATTTGATTGTCTTGTAGCCTCTAGCTTCACGGTCATAATACTTCTTAGCATGAAACCAAGAGGTCTTACATCCTGTAGGAGAAGAGTATGTGTCATCCCCCCAAGCTTCTCCAGTAGTTTTATTTACAATTGCGTAGAGAACTTTATCTTCAAGTTTACTCATTCCACAGCACCTTTATCCTGTCCAAATGCTCATCTACAGAAGTGTACTTGTTAGAATCATTCCAGTTATACAAGAAAACCTCCTTAAAGAAAGATAAATCCATAATCCTACTTGCAATAAGAGCTTCCATAGTACAAGAAATAACTCTTGCAGTTAAAGCTACAAGGAAGATTAGAGAGTAGATAATAGCGTAAAGTTTATTCATTTATTTACTCTACCATTAAATCGAAACTCTGCTGCACGATAACCTTTCAAATACCCATAAAGCTCATCAACATTAGTGAAACTATCTTTAGCTTCAAATAATTCATCACCTATATTTTTGGCTATGGTCACTCTTGATGTGTGCAGTTCAAAAGTAAAACCTAAAGTTCCCATTAGATCTACACAACGAACCCAAGTGTTAATATCTTTCATTCTTCCTCCAGTAATTCAGGATTACCTAGTATCGTACCAATAACAGGATCATCATAATAATTAGACTCACATTGGTTATCCCAATCTTGATCTTCTAAGACAACTAAGAGATCCCTAAGAAGTCTGCAATACTCCCTTGGTAAACCATCTCCATCTGTAATACCATAAAGACTACCAACTACGTCATCAAAGATTTCTGTTCCTCCAGACCAACCCATAACTACTCTCCCTTCAATATTTTAAAATCATCCAAAGCTTCTTGTTGTTCTTTAGTGACTTGTTGTAACTTCACAGTGTCATAAGCAGCCTTAATCAATCGACCAGCATACTTAGGGCAAAGATTTAACTTACCATCTTTATCTGTAAGTGTTTCTTTAGCTCCAGTGATATATTGCTTTTGATTATCTCCTACAATCATGTAACCAACAATCTCATCTAAAATAGAGTTGAGAAGTTTACGTTCTGCTGGGTTGTTTGGAAGTTCTGTGTTCTTTGGTGCTTTAGGTGTACGTGCCATAATTTATTCCTCTTAATTAATTTTAATAATCTGTTCATTAAACGTGAACACCCACAAAGAGTGAACACGTTGTTTGGTTAAGTTTTAAAGATTAGAAAGGAGGATCTTCGGAACCGACTTCCTCAGCAACAGCTGGTTCATAGCCACTAGAGGGATCTGGCACTTCACCTTCACCACTACGATCTTCTTCCTGCTTCTCAGATTTAGCTTCTACAACCTCTTGCATCTTACTACCTTCGTAGTTATTAGCAGCTTTAATCTTCTTAATCAAATCACCACGTAACCACTTCTTCTGTTCCAAAGTAACATCATCAAAAGTGATAGCTAGTGCTGGAGATACTAAAGGTTTAACTGTCATCATCACTTCTTCTGAATCTGGATCAGATGGATCAGAAGGGATCATAGGAACCTCTGAGCAACCTTTATAGTTAAGGTATACCTTACCATCAGTTGTTTCTGTTTTATCAACAGTGACCATTAGAGGCTGTCCTAGGAGCTGTGACACATCCATGTTGTCTTTACCACTGCCAGATACAATCTGAGTCTGCTTAGTTGCCTTAGCAAGTTTAGTAAGGATACTGTTTGAGTGGAAGGTGAAACCTTTATCTTTAAGGATCTGACCATTCTTATCAAAACTATAGCAACCTGCAAAACCAATACCTGCTAAATCACCCATAAAGGATTTATTCAACAATAGACGATAAGGTTGTTTACCAATCTCACCACCGTAATCAACAATATCACTTGTCAAGTCAACAAACACAGCGATTTGTGGTTGGGGCTTCTGAGGAATGTTGATAAAGGTCTTATCAGCCTCCGTTGTCAGTTTGGCATCTTGCTCTTTAAGAGCCTTGATGTGTTTAGTGTCAGTCTCGTTGTACTCTTCTTTAAAGTCTTCACGCTCTTGTGTACCCAAGTCTACAATTAGACTAACTCGTGCTGGACGGCTGCCACCCTTAACTTGTTTATTGATTTCATTCCAATCCACCTTAATGTAGTTTTCATCTTGTGGTTGTGTACTACCTGCTGGTTTAAAAGCCATATTTTAAATCTCCTATCGAATTGTTTTAGTATTGGTTAATTGAACTTTACTTGCTTGTATTACTACATCCAAACCTTGTTGTTTAAGACGTTGCTTATGAACTCTGGCAACATCTCGATTAAAAGTAGGATATGGTGTTAATGGTTGTTCCGTAGTACGGTCTACCACTTGGTACATTTTATTCATTTGTTTCTCCTTCATTTTTAACCACTTGTAGATTGACTACATTAGTGACGCTCTTTGGGGTTACTAGCCCAAAAAGTTCGATTATCTCCTGAAGACCTTTCAGAGTCTTGGCAGACAAGATCATATCCCCTACGGTTATAGAATAATCATTCATAAAACCTCCTATAAATTATCTTTTGTTACATAAGTTGTTGTTAAAACTTGTTTAGGGAATACCTGAACAATCTCACTAACATCTGGTGCTGACCAACCACAATCACGGCGACTATTATCCCCATCTACAGACATGTAAGTATCTTCAAAGAAATAGTCCTTACCTCCAACAGTTAGCTTACGAATAACATCATAATAAGTGAACCAACGGTGATGATCTGGTTCACCTGTCCAAACTGTTTTAGAACTATACTCAAAGGTTTCATACAAACCTTCATTATCTTCTGGGTCAAAATCATAACCTTTCTCAACACAGTATTGTTGTAGAAGGTCTTTCAAGTTTACTTCTTCCATTTGTTTCTCCTTTGTTAATTAATGCACATCATAATAGTTTTTACCCACTTTGTAACCACCATTCAAGTCAATTGAAAACAATGGTGGTCTTTTATTAGCAAACGTTTTAGGGTTTTTAACATGGTAATTAAAAATCTGCTCCGCTGCCCAAGTGTAGCACTCTCCTGCTAATTTTCCAACTTGATCTTCATAACCAACCTCCACTTCTAATAGTTTTTCATCATGTACATCAAGTACCATCATAGCTTTCTGGTCTAAACCTAATCGCTTAAGTTCTTTCGATAAGCGAACTGTCATAAGTTTCTGAGCTAGTGCTTCAAATCCTTGTACGATAGTATTTACACTCTTGTGGCTACTATTGTTCCACAACCAATAACCAAATGCAAGGGGTAACATGAAACCATTTTTAAACTTATACGCATTTTCAAATACTTTAAGAGTTTCAATAGTTGTATCCAAACCCATTTGTTGTAAGAACTGGGTTTTACGGGCATTCCCTTCACTCTCAGGGATACCAATAGTTTTTCCCACTTTCTTCCCACTAGCCCCGAAGATTACCGCAAAACTACCTCCTTTACTAGCCTTTCTTTTAAGGGTGATATGATGTATCAAATCTTTATCTTGTTGATCTACTGCCAGTAACCAATCCTTTTCACTCACCATACCAAACATTCTAGTATTTACACAGTGAGCTGATTGCCCTACATATTTACCATCTTCATCAAGTTCTTGTCCACAAGCTACAGAGTTGTAATACTCATAGTTATTGGCGTAGTACGCTGCAATTGATAATTGTGCGGATTTCATATCTACCCCTACTAAAACTTTACCTTCTTCTGCAATGATACACTGACGTATTTCTTCTCCATACAAAGCACTGTCAGAAGGGGCATTTACCCAAATACGTTGTGCCCCTCTCCCGCTACGAGTGGCGAAGTTGTTAACACCTGCTGGAATTCTACCATCACTTCTTACATAACTTAATAACCCCTTATTCTCTGGATCTTTAGGGTTTTCCAAGAAGCGTCTACGATGTTGGTAGGTATTGTACTCCGCAATCTTACGTCCAATACCTTCAGGTAATTGGTCATAATCTTCTTCACTTAGTTTAGGACTACTTACTAGGTATTCTCCTTTCTTTAGTATCTTAACCATTTGATTTTCTGGAGCTGCCCTAACTGGCCACCTTACTTCTGTGGTCTGCTCTACCTTAATGTAGTTATCATCAAAATCAGTTTTAAGGTTCCAGTCTTCTGCATCCTTCCACCCTAATTTGATAAGAAAAGCTTTAACTTCATCAGATTGCGTAAGAGTAGCAGGCTCAATAGTAACCTTTGTATAAGCACCACTGATTAAATGAGTGTCTGTAGGTTCTACTCCAAAGTACTCACAAGTGTGGCTATTTAGAACTTCATAAATTTCTTCTTTCTTTTCAATATCCCAATCCTTCGGTTTAGTTTCAGGGTAACTTGCTTTTATCCAATCTGTTAATTCCTTTTTCTTAGTAAAAGTAGGACTAGCTCCGTAAGATAAATTAAATCCATAATAAGAAGTTACCTTATCTTTCTTAGTAAAATTCATACTAGGCTTAAAATAAGGTTTCTCAACTACATCTTCTACAACACCATTTCGCTTACGCTGCACTATATTATCTTTAATATTAGCTGAACTATAACCAAAGAGTTCTGCCATTTCAGAGCGACTAATTTTAGTACCTTTACCTTTAACTACAGGGGGGAGATTAGGTTCAATCTCAGCCCTAAGTATTTCTAGTTTAGTGTCTAAATCTAGTAAACATTCTTTAACATGTGGTACATCTATCTTAACCCCACGTTGCTCTTGTAAGAAACATTCAGCGGCGTACATAGCCTCTATCTTAAGGGCTGCTGTGAAGTCGATACCATAACTTTCTTTTAATTCCTTACGTTCTTTTTCCAGCATTAAATAAGTCTTGGCTTGAATCTTACAGTCTTCAATAACACGATGTAGCTTAAAAGCATCCATTGTAGACCAATCAGAAATCTCTGGTTTGTTAACCCCACACTTAATACCCCAAGCCTTCAAACCATGGGGAGACTTAGCCCCTCTTGGACAAGGACGTTCAAACCATTGAAGTTTTGATTGTATAAACGTGTCATGATAAGCTTCATTTGGTATTGAGTTATCAGGCCAAATCTTATTTATAACAGGTTTATCATAGTGTTCTAGGTTGTGTATTATGAGTAAGCTACCGACTTCCGCAGACTTTCTCCAAAACATAATACCGTCTTCTAACGAACCATTTTTCTTAGGTATGATATAAACTTGTTTGTCGTAGGGATCAGTAACAGATACGTTGTCAAAACCTTCATAGTCATGGAATAAAAATACCTCGTTAGTAGTAATATCAATGGAGCACAAACAGTGTATATCTTTTTTAGTATGAACTACATCATAAAACCCTACAGCTTCAATATCACTTGCTAGAAGTCTTTTCTTAATATCTGTCACTTTTACCTCACTATAAAATATCGTTTATATCTATCTCTTGTTCTTCGTAAGAAGAATACTCTAAAGGAATACCTTCAGACTCTTTTAAGAAGTATGTATCAAAGTCATACATGGTGTGTGTTTTATTATCATAAAACCAAGAACCTGCATTACCTGTTATACCTGTCCACCTACACTTACCCATTGTAACTTTAGTAGTGTTTTGTTCTATAACATCTTCTGCATACTTATCTCGATTCAAGAAAATATTAGCTCCCGCACTCTTAGTGATAAGAGACAGACCGCTAACATCATCTTCGGTTAATTCCCGTACGATACGTTTACCATTCTTATCTGTACTATTGTTGGATTTTCTTACATGGCACACACAAGAGAACGTAACCCCTGTTTTAACAATAGCTTTCATCCACTTAATAAAGGCTGCTTGTTCTTCGTAACCAACACCATCAAATAGATCATTAATAGGATCAATAACAATTAACTGGCACCCATGCTTCTTGATCAGCTTCTCAATCTGCTTCTTAGTGTGTTCTAAACTACCTTCACGGTCATCTAAGATAACGAAACGTTCTTCCCCAAATTCATTTTCTCTTAAGTGAGTACGTGCTATTTGTACCTCAGGTTGTTGCACAAAAGAAACTGCTTCTTGTGGATTCTCGATAAGATTAATCTTAGCCCCTACTTCACGACTCAACATAGAAATCATGTACTGTGCATCTGTAAGCTCTAAGGAAAGAATACCTACCTTATAAGGGCTGTGATACACCCACTCCCTAATCGCCTCATTAACTGTTGTAGACTTACCCACACCTGTCATTGCAATCCAATTAACCCAATATCCAAGGGGAATGCCTCCTGCCATCTTGTTCTGCAATACCCTCATAAACTCTGGGAGTTTAATCTTAGGTCGTGCTAGTTCTTCTTCAATACTTTCATCAGCTTCTACAGAAGTAATAACACCATCTGCTAGGTAAGGTTTTGCATTATAGAAATCCCGAACAAATTGATCTTGCTTTCCATCTTGGTACATTTTATTAGGGTCTTTACCAGACCATGTAGCTATCTTAACTTTCTCAGCAGGGAGAACTTTCACTATTTCCGCAGTAGCTTCGTGTCCTTTAGAATCATTATCCATTGCAACAATTATGTTATCAAACCCATTACAGAAATCATATTGAGCTGCTATCTGTTTCGCTGCACTCCCTTCTCCTGTAGTTGGACTAACAACCGCGATAGGTTCAAACTCTTGTTGACCTCGCTTCTTCTGAGATTCACGAAGCATCCCAAAAGCAGCAGCTTTATCTTCTTCCCCACCTACAATTAATAGGTATTTCCCTCCAGATTTAAACTTAACTTGACCTGACAGTTGTGATTTAATTCCTGTACGCCCTTGATTAAGCTTACCGAAGGTTTTAGGATGTATACGAGATTTGTATCCAACCACTTTATCATCTTCTGTTTCAGGATAGAACCTAGCTAATACCTTACCTTGATTATCTATTTTAGTTAAGTGCCCGAAAAACTGACTGTACTCATCAGGGATGCCCCTATAGTTACCAGACTGATACCCTACTGACTTTATAAAAGCAATAACTTGCTCTGTTGTCATAGCTTCTTTTTTAGGCTTAATAGAGACTTTCTTAGAATCTGTGACAACTCCGTTTTCTATCCCTAATTCCCTTGAGATGTTACTTTTATGTACTTCCTCTGAATTAAAGAATTGATTGCATGACCAACAGAATCCATCGTAATGTATATCTTGATCATCTTTATGTTGGTATATCGCCAACCCATCACTACTACTACAGGATTTCTTATTAGGTATCTCATCAGCAATACATGAGAAATGTCCTACAAAATCTCCATTATCTTTTTCACTCATAAATCTCCTTAAAGATATTCGTTATAAACTTTCAACAACCACTGATCCCAATAATTCCTATCAACTTTTCTTGGCAGAGAACTTAATTCTGACAGCTTCTCAACCTCATTAATAACATTATCCAACTCTGGTTGCACTTCATTAACAAAATTCAATTGCCCAGTTTTAACTTCTAATAGGAACTTGGTCTGGGTTAAAGGGTATTCAAAATCCCCATCTTTCAGTATGCCAAGCATCTGATAGGAAGCTCTTAAAGCATGTGAAACTGCTTTCCAGTCAATTCCCTGATCTATCTTAGCTAACTTAGCCCTATCCCCGTATTCATCATATATAGATTGACAATGAATTTTAAGTTGTTCTAAGGTCAGACTGTCTTGAAACTTACGGCCACAAACTTCATAGAAAGTTAAATCACCTTGTTTTGTTTCCATCATCTTAACAATCTTCACATACTCACTTTCAGGTAATTTCTTAATTATATCTTTAATCTTAAGTGTGTGGCGTTGTTCCTCGTTATAAGAGAAGGACACAAAGTTAATGACCTTCTCAACAGCCTCCATTCTACTACCCTTGATACCATACTTATTAGCTTGCTTACGGGCATACCCAATGTAAGACTTCATATCTTTGGTGTAGAACATCTGCCTTTTCTTTTTTAACTCAAACCAAACATCACATAACTGGGATTCGAACATTTCATCTTTAGCATGTAACATATCCAAAGCAACAGTCTCACCTTTACAAGCCAGTTCAATAAAGTATGGCAGAGCGTAAGTCTCGCAATCAACATCATCTTTAGTGTTCTTGGTAGTATCATTACCAGTATTCTCAGAATAATGTTTGGCATACTTACCTAATAGAAGTTCATCCTTAGTTGGTAAGTAAATACCTTTATAATCTTTATCTGAATTAGGCGTATCCAACTGATATAAGTGACTACCGAACAAACATTTCATAATTAAATTACTCACAAACCTCTCCTATATCTAATTTACCATCTTCATTAACCCAATATAATTTACCTTCAATACACTCTTCCGTTACAGGGAATGGGTGTGTATACCCTGCTGAGTTATTATCAACTGCACAACAACCTGATAGTGCTGTAAGTATAAATAACAAGTATTTCATAATCCACCCCCTAAAGTTTATAAATCTTAACTTGGAAATTTTTAAAATAAAACTCAATCATCTCAAGAACAATATCCCAATCTCCACCAGCTCTGTCTGATCCCATCTTGAAAGGAAATCCTACCTTTGAGTCAACATCTAAATCGTCAGCCATTTCCATCAAAGCTTTCCCCATAGCCCCATAGTTTAAGTCCCGAGTAGTACTGCCATACCTATATTGTGCAAACAAGTTCCAAACAGACGAACAGTTTGGGAGATAGATATGTTGAGAATAACCTAACATATCTTCTTTGTAAGTCCATTCCCCCACAAAATGTTTGTAGTTTTGGTAAACTATAGGGTACTTGTCACGGATACTTTTAGCTATACCACTCCCCATTACACCTTGACAGTTAACGACATGCCCAATTACATTCGCCTCCCCTTTATCGAAGGCATCTAATAAACAACCTTTCACAAATTCAATTACCATTCACTTTCTCCTGTAATATTTTAAGTAAACCTTTATAACAGTCTTCTGGTAAGAACACCTCGTGATGTAATTCCTCATCCCAACTCTGGACTAAATTAATACCTGAGTTAGTAACGACAGCAATTAATTCTGAATCAAATCCATCAAGACGTATTAGGGCAGACTCTCCAAGCTCTTTCCATATTTCAAAAGCACGATCACTTGCGTTCATTTAGTTCCTCCTATTTAAAATTGAAGTAAGTTTTTATACTGGGTGGACAGTCTGTATTCCTAATTAGATTATGCTTTCTTTCGTGTTGTAGTCGTTCAACATAGTGAATAAACTCTTCACGAGGAATATCATAAAACTGAACATAACCTCTTCCTTTGTAACAACCAGTAAGGACTATTGTATTCTGCCCACGATTGTGTAGGTCAAAGTCTATGTCAATCCTATCCATTGCATGGATTTCATTCTGTAGTTTATTAAGTTCTGTTTCTAGTCTTCTATATTCACCCATGAGAACTTGAAGTTTACCCATTTAGTAAGTTTACCCATATTAAGAATACTCCTTAATGTAAGAAACATATCCATTGATATAATCTCTGCCGTGTTTCAATCCAAGTAGATAACATTCGAGAGAACGGATTGAGGTATCATACCTACACATCCACAGAAAGAAATCTGTTTCTGCATCTTTTCTACCTACCTCGAAACCAGTCATATCTTCTCCATCCACCATTTAGTTATCATTTTCTCATCATCAACAATATTTTGATGGCAAATAGTATACTTCATGAAGTCAATATCAGGGTTATCTTTAATGATCTTAGCTAAGAAGAGTTCCTGATTATCATTAACTTCCTTGTTTATTTTAGACATCACTCTTTGTAAGAGAGCTTCTCTTGTGTCCAGTCTGTAGATATTAGTTGCGTTCATTTAGTTCCCTCACCCACTCTACTATCTGATCCTCCGATATAATACCTAAATCAATTAGAGCTTGAAGCATTTCATAACGCCCTTTGTTGCGAAGCCCTTCAGTTAGAAATTCAAAACCTATGGTGCATAAATCTTCATCTGTCAGATGATCTTCAGATAAAATAATTCCATCAGATTTAATAGTAACTTCAGTACATTCGTGTTTGGTGTGTAAACACCACCGTTTAAATTCAATATTCACCCTATCACCTCACTAATCATTTTAGACAGAGAGAAGTTACCCTCTGTAATAATCTCACTCAATTCAACATCATACAGGATTTCACTAGCACCTTCTAGGGCAGCTTGTACAACATTGAAAAGAAACTCTTCATCTTGCTGACTAACTTCATCATTAAGCCAATCTTCTGTTACACAAATCAAACGTTCATATTCAGCTGTATCAGAAGAGTATTCATTAAATACCCAGTCATACTCTGTTGAGCAAACCTCTCCTTTTAGAATAAGAATCGAGTATTCCCCAATTGAATCGTACTTTTGAGGTAATGAATCTAACCAATGCTGGTTAGCAATATCATCTTTGTATTCCTGTTCCCGCAAGTACCAACTATTTTCACAAGGTTCTGAGTAGTTCATAAATATTCTCCTAAATAAAATAATAAAAGGGCTACAAGAGTAGCCCCAGTTAAGCTACTTAATTAAACATATTTGAAGCTAAGATTCTTGACCTTCACTGGCTCGAGTTTGACCTTCTTACCAGTACGCGACAAAATGTCCTTATTGTCTTGTGCTACACGTTTCTTGTTGTGCAGAGCCAAAGGCTCAACTAACTGACCTGTGTGAAGCAACTCAGTTAAGGTTACTTCATTAGTGTCTTCTGTGACAACATCTTTGAACACATGAACCAATGACAGTTCCACATCCAAAGCTGGATCTAGGTCAAACACTTGCACGGTTAAAACTCGACGATTATTTGCATTACTCATAGTTTGTTTCTCCTCAGTTTGTTTAGTTAAATCGTTTGTTTGTCTTACTATACCTACACAAGTACTTAAAGAATCTAAAAGATGATCCGGTGTACCTCTAGGTTGTTCTATCATGGGGTTAAAAGATGCTTCAGAGTTTACATCAAAACGTGTGTAATTCCAACCACCAACCCCCCGACCATTTTCATCTTCAAATCTACCAGTATTCCAAGCAGACTTGTTGACAAATTTGTAATATTTACCAATCCTTAAAACTTCATTGGAAGGATCAATACACTTATACCAATTACCTACTTTAAACTCTGGTGGATCTTTCACACCACTTTTATTTACAATTTTATATCTTGCCATACCACCTCCTTCTGTTTCTGATATTTGTTGTGCAAACGATTTATCTTTGTTCTTACCTGACCACTCTTCATAAATAGATTTAAATGGACTCATTTCAGGAAATACTAACTCTGGTTCCCACACTTCATCAGTTTCTTCCAATGAAATAGGGTGTCCCTCGAATGTACATGTACTGCAAGGAGCACAGCCAGTGTGACAGAAACACCCTCCTCTGTCAAGCCAATCTGAGTAAAGATTTTCACCTTCTTCGGTAAGGGTGTAACCTTTTCTTTCTGGCCTAGAACTGTATGTCATAACCCACCCACAATAATCCCATCTTCTATTAATACATCCCTATGCAAAAATATAAGAATAGATTCTCCTTCTGAGTTCCAAGCACAGCTTGCAAACCAATCCAAGTGCGGTTGATAGTCGAAATCAGTTGTGTAGCCTTCTAGTATACCGTATTCCTCTGGGTGTACTATTTCAGACAGTGCCTTATAAGAAACCCTTACACTACCAAAACCACCAGCCTTAGCCTCGACAATAAATTCATTGGTTATCGGTGTAATCATCAATCAACTCTCCATAATTTAGAACTGTATGTCATCAAATTCACCCTTTACAGTTTTATTCTTTGCAGCATACTTATATTCTAATTCACGTTCACGAAAGATGTCAAGGATCTTTTCAAATGATTCTAAACCACTTGGGGAGTTGTTATAACCCCATTCAGCTTTCCATTCCTCCAGAAGTTCTAAAGGGGACTTCTCTTCTTCCACTTCAAGAGCATCTTCTTGTTCACTAAATGTAGTTTCATAATCACTAGAACTACGAATCAATCTAGCAAAGCTATCATTCACTACAACAGGTTTAACAAACCCTTGTTCCTGTAAGCTTACCATTTCAGAGTAGCTTTCTGCAACTACTGCATCATCCCCATAAGCTTCTTTAAACACATTATATGCCTCATCAGCTACTTCCGAAGGTATACTACTCACACTCCAACTATACTGCATGTGGTGTACATCTGCAACATCTTTCTGTGCTGCTTCTACAATACGTTTAGGTTCTGCTACTTCTTTAAGGAGACTAGCTGTAACTCCTTGTAAGTCCCAACCTGAACATTCTCTCCGATCTCTTGTAAGCTTGATCTTACTTGGATGTAGATCATAAGAATACTGGAGATTAGTGGAGCAAACGAACAGACCCCCTACATATAGTAACCCCTCCACATCAAAGAAAATACGACTCCCACATCCTGCTGTTGCGTAGTTACCAAAAGAATTTTGGTCTTGTAAGTATAAACAGTTGTGTATCACTGTGTCAATAGTATCTTGGTCTATATCTTTAATAAAGAAGGTTAGATCAGTATTATTTGTCAACTCTGTCTCATTCACGACCAACATATTAGCTTCAAAATCCTGATCCCATTCGATAATAGGAACCCAAAGTTTATTACCATTACGAATTTCAATACCAACACCTTCACGAACAAGGATCATCATTGCAAGTTTATACCCTTCACCTTTTCCGCCCACACTGTCTTTATCCCCACGTTTACTTGTATTACCAAGTAATAAGGTGCTTTGTGGGAGTTGAGTATTTTTACTTGTTAAGGTCATGTAATCTAACCCAGCGTCCCACTCAAAGGTACTTGGAGCATCAAGACAGTTCTGTAGAATCTCCCGTATTGCGTCAGCAATGCTCCAGTCATTACAATATTCTGGTTGTATCGTTAGTTTGTACCTTTTCATATTTCCTCCTTCAATTGCTCAACAAACCTAACTAAATTATCCCACACCCTATCATCTAAGTAGACAACAGCTGTTGGGTCTTCATGACTATTAGCTTTTAATGCTAACTGGTACCCATCAAACTGGACGTATAGTCCATCCCCTAAATATTCTTCTGTTTTCATAATTCCTCCAGTTATTAATTGACCAGTATCACCTACTAGCTACTTGAAAATAACAATGCTTACCAACAGCACCTTTGAAGGTCAACGTATCAAAGAACTTACTTTCAACATCACATCTTTTACAGAAAGTAGTCTTTGTAAAGCTTTTAAACTTACCTCCCAAAGCCTGTGTAGCTATTCTATACACTTTCTCATAAGCTTGCAAGTCTTTTATCTCTAAATTCTTATTGTTCCAGTAGGAGAATTGACAGACTTTGAACATAGCCTTGTATATACTTATAAAAGTCTTCCTCAGTATTAAAAACTGGCTGTTTTATTACGCCATAGTGTAGTAATTCCCCTCCAATCCTAGCTAAATATGCCTCATAGCGGGTTTTGTAAGAACCTAGATGTATAATTTTCTTGTTAATTCTTATGGAAGCAACCCAAGTATTGTACCTAGGTTCCAACCTAACCCCAGTAACCCCTGAAGTGTTATCTTTCCTCTTTCGTTGATTATAATTCTGTTCTGTTTTAGTTGCCCACCTACAGTTATCAGGTGCATAATTTCCGTTAACGTCAATCCTGTCTAAGCTTAACCCCTCAGGAATCTCCCCCATGTCCTCTAGGAAGTTATAGAACCCTTGTACCTTCATACGCCACCTATCGCAGACACGGATACCTCTACCACCGTAGTTATCATACGCATCGTGTTTAGGGTTATAGCACCTATTTAACATCCCATGATAGTTCCTGTAGACCTTATCATTACTTCTGTTATGGGTTTTACTAGAAGACTCCCTAGAACAACCACAACCTTTGATGGAGTTGTACCGCAGCATCGTGTGATTGGTGTAGAATGGTGCCCCGCAAAAACATTCTATCTTATACCAGTGTTTCCTTCTTTTTGTTACGTCCCACGCCCATCCACAATACTCAATAATAATACACCCATTGTACTGTTTACTGATTAAATCAGTGGGGTCTGTCCACAGTCCGTGTAAGTCTTTACTAAGTTCTAAACTCTTAATGTCCTTCATATTAAATACCCTCCCCTCAACCCTCTGAGTAGTAACAGTGATTCTTATACCTAAATTTATAAACAAGAGTATTGAAGAAGTCACTGGGAGTGTCACAACGCTTATAATACTTTACTTTTATTAAGTCCTTGTACTCACCTTGTAAAGCCTTTGTTGCAACTTCTTTTGCTTCTTCAAACCTTGCCAACTCTCTAGGTTTATCTGACTTACCGTCACAGAACCAACTAAAGCTGCACCCTCTAGTGAGTTTTTGTCTAACTACTTGGCATACAGTATTAGGAAAATACCTCTTATTACTGTTGACACGGTTTAGGGTGATTTGAGCGGTTAGTGCCATACCCTTAACACCCTCCCCCTTGCTCTCCCAGTAGACATTCCTTGCCAAACACTCATGTTCAGTCCATGTGTCAGGGTCATCTGTAATCACAGCGACCTTTTGTACCTCAGTAGAAGGCTCTACAAGCTCTTTCTTAACCTCGGTAATAGGATTGCCTAGGTAACCTGCATAACGTGGCTCTACGGGCTTTATAGGAAGGCTCAACCCTATTAGGATAATGAATAATAAAGGTTTCATGGGTATTCCTTAGTCATTACAGTTTGTGATTACATTCAGTGGTTCCACTACAGTTAGTTCATAGTAGTCTGTTCCCCACCCACTAGTAACATAATCACTAAAATATTCATCATCTTTTAAACTTTCAATATGAGCGTCTACTACAGTTCTTGCCTGCTGTTCATTCCCAGCACAAACAAAGAAGCTATATTCACCATACCCATTAGGTTTCCATGCGTATAATTTCATATCAACTCCCTCCCAACAATTTATCAATTCCAGCTTGTAAAGCTTCCCCTTCATTCTCATACTGATCCAGCTTAATACAAACTTCATAAGGACTTCTGTAGGAACTTACATTAGGATCATACTTACAAAGGTATATACATTTACCATACCATGAAACATTAATTCGATATAACCCTATAAGTTTTTGAGTGTTCATATTAATTCTCCCGATTATTCTACTAAGTCTTCAATAAAATTTCTGAAGTTCTTGTCTTGTTGGAACCTAGATTTAACTAACTCTTTAATCCATTCTAAACCCAACTCTTCAGAACTCCTACCTTGTGGGTCACTTGCTGTGTGGAACGAGGTTGGTTCTTTGTACCCAAAAGATAGGCTATCTCCAATCACATTAGGTAAACGTTTAAGGTCAAACCACTTTAACATAGTAGATTCAAGTTGTCTACTTATCTTTTTACGAAGAACTCTATGTACTTCATCATAAAGGTCACCATCTCTTTTCATATCCCTAGGTTGTATGTCAAAATGCTGAGGTTGCCCATTTAAGCAATAACATACACGATAAAACTCTAAACCTTCTTTACAGAGTAGGTGAATATTATAGATAAACGTATTGTTCCATACTGTATAATTAGCTAATAAGTTGGTAATAGTCTTTTCTTGCATCTCATTAAGAATTGCAATACTTTGATCAGTAGGTGCTTTGTGTTCATACACAGTGCTTGTATTAGTATGGTGATGTGAACCACCTCCTGTAGTGACGTAAGTTCTATCAAACATATCAATTCTCCCATTTAAGTTTATTAGCTACTTCCCAGATTTGTCGGGTTATATTCTCCATAACATACTGGTTATGTATTGATTCTAAGAAACCCTCATCTCGTAGAAACTCATAAATCCGAATACGACTATCTTCTAATTTAACTAACTCAGTCTTAGGGACAGCCACATGTGTTTCTGGATTGTAAGTGTTCATAAAGAATCCTCTTGTTTGTGTTGTTTGGTATCCGGTGGTGGTATCGAACCACTTGACTTCCATCCCACTATTTAATGTCATCACTTTAGAAGAATGATGTGGGTACACCGGACTTAATTTATTCATTTCTAAAGTCTTCTGAAGGGACTCGAACCCTTAAAGGAGCTACCTTTTACTTCCATGCCAGAAGACTTTAGAAATGCCCCTGTCACCAAGGGCTTGTTATTAATACTACACTAATTTATTTATTTGTAAAGGGTTATTTTAATATTTCTTACCATTTACCCCCAATCTATTCTCTGGCTTGTGATCTTCACGGACTTTATTATACTCCAGCTTCTCTATAATAGCCCCTGCTAGGTCTAAGTTAAAACCTCCAGCTATATCAAACAGTCGAATCATTGTATCAGCTAATTCAACTTCAAACATTGTCCTATGTGGGAGCTTATCATCCATCAAATTCTTTCTGTGACCCTCCATAGCCTCGCTAATCTCACTGTGAACCAGACAAAGTAATTCTCCGACATTACGTACTATGGGTTCTCCTGTAGTTAAATCACACCACCATTTATCATTTAACTTACGGATTTCTGAACTAATCTCATTTATAACCATTAACTTACTGCTGTCCATAAATCCTCCTAATTAATAATCATACATACTATTTAAACCAATACGTTGTAACAATACATTCAACACAGAATGTGGATTGTATTGTCTCTTTTTCTTCCACCCCTTAGTCGCATGGTACACATACTCACCACGTTCTTGTTCAACTCTACGAGTGGCTACAGGAACTTTAGTACCATCTTCAAGTGTACGGTATTCAAACTCCAGTTTCATTGGTGGCATATCACCTTTAAAACCGTTTAGTGGAATGTGCTTCTTACGTTGCTGTGGCATGTTTATTTCTCCTTCATTATTGTGTCATTACGACTTGGTAGGGGTATTATTTCAACTCCTGTGGTTGTTGTCAAGTGTTTATTTACTTCCCTTCTTAACTTCCTCAATAGCTTTGCCAAGAGCTGCATATTGTTCTTCCATCTCTCGGATTTTCTTCTCTTGTTCTGTTTCTGGTTTGGGGAATACCTTATCCATGATTCCTATAATTTCAGACTTATGGGAATATAAGTCTATGGTCTTCAAAGTGGAAATGGAATTCAGTAAACTCTCGAATTCGGGGATAAACATTTTCTTCAATTTTTCATAAGTGGCGCCACTAAGGGAACTGTTACTTTGACCTAGCATAAAGGTGAATAGGAACAACTCCTCCCCAGTAAGTTTAATATCATACTCTTTATCACGTTCTAACATTTGATTTTCCTCCTCCATTATTTGTTCATAAGTGTAAATTGTTGCGTTTGGTTCTAATTCCTTCCGATAACAAGGGCAGAGACTTAGACAATACCACATAACATAGTCGTAATCCTTAAGGTATTCTTGAAAGGTCTTCTCTCTGTAATAGTCACTACTAGCCCCACTATTGATAAATCTCTTACAAACTTGATGGTATTGTTCTTCTGTCAACCCTTCAATCTTACAAGCATCACCTTTTCTCAACTTAATTTTATACTGTTTGTTCATAGTTGTTTCCTCCCCTTCCCATAATTCAATTGTGTACTCAAAACGTCTAACACACCCATGAGATAATACCCTACCACCATGAGGTAACTTTCCATAAATATCGAACCCATAATCTGTTGGTGAATAATAGGTGTGAGTACATTTATACTCTGTTCCGTCTACACGAACTTTATCGCCCACTTTCAACTTCTTTGTATCTTCTGGTTTACTAATCTTTACCCACATATTAACCTCCAATTATCCAATTTAAAAATGATTTACTCTCTACTTTAACTTCAAGAATATTGTTTAAGCTTACATTAATCCAGCCTTTATTACCACCACCTGTAGCTCTCTTCTTATCTACATCCTCACACGTTATGTATTGACCTGTATGAACCACTGGGTTTATACCTATCCGAGGGTAATCCGTTATCCCTGATTTACTCCACAACCTCACTCTAGCCACTCTCTGTACACCATCATTCTTAATCCAACGTACTTTACAAATCTTACCTTTCTGTAAAGATGTCATTAATGTGTGAGCTAGTTGTAGAGAGTTCATATCATTCCTCTTGTGATAGTTTCCAAAGTGAATTTTCAACATCATACAATACATCCTGAATATTACCAAGCTTATTTTTAATTAACTCTTCAGCTTTCTCAAGAACTGCTCTTTCTGATTCAATATAATCCAACTCCTTCTTAACCCGTTCCTCCACCATATCAGACCATTTATCAAGTAAGTGGTTGAAATCATCAATCCTTAAAGAGAAGCCATTGATTGTAAGAGATACTTCAAGTTTGGAGGGATCGAACCCCTCGGAACTGGATAATTCTGAAAGGGATTCACCTCTTGGGGTGCTTAAAAGGTACTTAGTGAACCAACTGTAACCTGCACGATCTCGCTCTTTAAAATTGTATATCTCTGACATGATAATTATTCCCCTGTGTTGTTAATGTGTGAGAATTATGAAGGATTGTTATGTGGTTGTCAAGGGTTTATTTTAAACTATTCATCATTTTTTATCTCGGTACAGTAACCCTTAAAGTATTTAATTACCTCATATCTTTGAGGTAATGTTTCAGAAGTGTATTGCCCCAAAGAACTGGGTTTTCTGTAGTAATAATCTTTGGAGCTTTTACCAACTAAATAGTCATCAGTTCTGATAATACTTAAATCTTCCACAGACTTAATACTTGGACTCCTGAAATAATTACTTATTAGCTTAGAGGCTTCTCCCAAAGGAACTTTCGAGTCGAATTGAATAGCATTAATTATCTCAGACCACCCATCATGACTCCAGTAATACACCAAGTAGTATCTATATTCAGGCTGTGACCAGTTGTACAATGATTTACACATTACTTTAATTAAATTATTCACATTAATCCTCCAATAATTTGATTATCTGTTTAAGTTTATCCAAACCTAACTTTTCTAGTTGTGACGAATATGAACACTTCTTAGATATAGTGTTTGCTAGTTTTTGCCCCTCATAGAAATCCTCTAAGCCCTGCTCTGTTTCGTAGGTAACATACTCAGAATTACATTCACCCTTTAAGATATTCCTCTTATAGCGAAACTTACTCTCATGAAAATAACCCTCGAACTTCAAGGTCACAAACACCCTCGCCACTTTAAGTATAACAGCTTTCTTAATCTTACAACTACCTCTGGCATTATTACCTGTGGGTTGTAGGTATACAGTCTTACCTTCTAGGTGTTTCATAGCAATTTCTCCAAATATTCAATATCAGTTACATACATCTTACCGTTATGTTCTGTCCAAGTAATCTTACAAGAACGGTCATCATAACCTTCTGTAGCCCAATCAACAGCATAATAAGTCTTCCCATAGTATTTAGTAAGGAGAGTATCATAGAAGTCTGCAACAAGTATTTTAGATTGATCTATGAGGGTCATTTCTTTCTCCAATTGTTAGCCCAAAAGGGGATTGAATGTTTCTGTTTAGGTTTCTTTGTTTCTAGTAACACTTCCTGCTCTATTTTAAGGGTAGACCCTTCAATCAAGTAATCCACTTGACCTCTTGATAATTTCCCAGACCAGAGTGGAGTCACAATCTCATAAACATTACCTGTTGGAACGCCGTGATTAACTTCCATATCAAGCATGACCTCAGCAACATCCTGTAATGTACCTGTGGAGTCTATTTCTATAGTCATTTATTTTCCCCTCGATACTCTTTAAACTCATCAGGCCAGTAGGACTTAACCAATATCCCACTTCTTGCTTCATAGATTTTACTCCAGACAACATCAAAAGAGAATTCAACATCATCTTCCCAATCCTCAATACAGTCAAAGTCTCTTTGGGTATTATCCCCAAGGCTACTGTGTGTTAGTGATGTGTATTTCATAATAGTACCACCATAGACTTGTAATGAGTAAATGATTGTGCCCAGTCACCATAGCTACTATAAATTTCAACTTGGTCTTCTGTTACAAACCTATAATAACATATCCATTTAAAACCATGTAACTCCACAATACCTTCAGAGAAGTCTGACTGTTCTTGTGATGTTAAATCTTTCCAGTACTTCATAATTTAAATCTCCTGTAATAATTAACCTATATTCACAATACTGATTGGGTAAGAATTCTCAACATAGGGATGTAAGCATACAGCAGTCATTCCTGAGAGTTTAGGTGTATCTCCAAAGTGTTTCTGTAGAGCATGAGCTAATGCTGTGTTTGGATGACTGTGATAATGTTCACTCAAGAACTCCACAGCTTCTGTTGTATACCACTTACCAGAAGACTTGAAGAAGTCTACACGGCACATGTTGGGGTTGTCTGAATAATTTGACATAATTATTTCCTCCACATAATTCTATAATACCCCTAGAAGGCTCTCAGAAGCTCTAGGAGACGTTTTAACCTTAAAGAAATAGTAAGGCTAGGGTTTTGGTTTAAATAGCTTACATTGCTTCCAGTGCAGACTCTACATACTTATAAACAGAGTAGTTAATTATGTAATTCATGTTGGTGTGATCGTAGACAATTGACTTCTGGCTACCTAGATACGTATCTAACTCCCAACCTTCTTCCTTACAATTACGTGACAACCAAGCTGCAACTAACTCTTTTCCTTGAAACCCTATAGTTTCATCTACTCTAACTGTTCTTGCTTCTACAAGCTTCTCTTTACCTACAAGATTCATTCCATTGACAACACCCTCAATTTCCACGTGGGATAACCCTGTAATAACTTCTGCGTATTCCTCCAGCGATAAATCGAGTTTAAGGAAGGTTTGACGTGATGTTTTACATTTAACCGTAATACCTACACGGTTATGACTATTTCTTGATATACTTAGATTGAATTTCATAGTGTCTCTCCTCAGTTGATTTCTTGTAACTTTAACAGAACTTGGTTCATTATGTCAACATATTTCTTAGCTAATTCTATATCACTAGGAAGACAGGTTGATGTGGCTGTACTCCATTTCCCCATCACTATGTGTACAGAGAATACTTCTGTGTTCCCATACCAACCAGATATTCGTGTAGGGTGAGTGGTAGAGTTAATGATAACCTGACTCTGTGAACCCTCAGTAAACTTATTTAGCAGCTTACACTCGTGCATATTACCTCCCAATCAAGTCAATGAATAAAGCTTTCAAAACTTCCCGTAAAAACAGTAGTACATACTTTACTAAATATGCGGGCCAAAAGATACAGTAACCTATGTGAGTATAACTGAAATCATCTTCAAAGAAAATTAAGAGCCAAATACATAGTACAACTGCGACCATGAACCAAATTATAAATAATTCCATTATACTCTCCTAGGTTGAATTTCATATTATTTCTCCTTATTTCTTAAACATTAATGGAACACGCATACTACCAAAACAATCTCTGTGTGACAAGCGAATATGACTAATTAATACTTTCTTAGCACGAGTCCAGTAAGGATCATCTTCAAAGAAGTAATCATCTGGACGAAGCTTATCAAACACTTCAGTAAGAGACATAGGGCAGAAACCCTCAACAATCTTGATGAAAATAGAGACCAGATGACGATCATCTATTTTACCTTTAGAGTAGTAAAACCTACGATACACAGAGTTGACACGTTTATGTGGATCTTTAGACTTACAAGCACGAATGAATAAGGTCTGGATGGTGTCTGGTGTGTTCATATTATTTCTCCTGTTCAACATATTCGATGTTGAAGTGGAGCATGGGTATCTTACTACCATCCTGTAATATGACTTGAAAACCATCGTAGTTGTTTCCTGTGTATTTAAAAACCTTACCCACATATCGCTCATACCCTAGACGGATACCAGATGGTGTACGAACAGCAATTAATTTAACATCTCTCATTGTAGCTTCTCCTGTCCTGTTTAAGTTGTTGTTACTTTATCCATTAGCGCTCCGTATACTTCTAAGTTTATCTGCTATGTACATGCGTGCGATATTGTCCTGTAAATCTTTAAGTAAAGCGTGACAATCAGCTTCAGTTGTAATTGTCGATAACAAGTCTTCACATAAAGCGTGATTACAGTCTTCAAGCTCCCTTATTTTGGAAGTTATAATGTTCATTCTCCCGACTATTTCTTGCTTATCCATAGAACACCCTCTTAATTAGCACCAAGTCTCGTTGAATCTGGTACTTGTACTCATTAGCGTTTAATAGCTCAGAGTACCAAACCTCCGCCTCGTGTTCAGAATCAAAACCATGGAGGTACAAGCCATTAACACTAACCTCATTGTAATGTGAACCAATAGGTTTAGGTTCTTTTAATAGACCCTCTTCTGTCAACTCTTTCCAACAGTATTTATATTTAATTAGGCTCATAGTTAACTCCCCTTGTTTCTTTAAGTTGTAGCCACTTTAACCTCAAAGAACCCACTTGTCAACTTACTACCTTACCATCATACACATCTAGGCACCAGTTGTACATCTCTTCATAGTCAGTGAAGTCTAGTAGCTCATAAATAGTAAAAGCTAATTGTGCTACTTTCTTAAAGGCATAAGAATTAATCTCGGAATAGAGTTTCCAATCCTGATAAGACTTCTTCTTATTGAAACCCTTCTTGTCATATATCTTACACCATTCTTGGAATGTGTAGTCATAGTCCACCACATCTGCGTCAGTGGACACTAAATTATGCATGGAAAAACCATAACTGGTGGAGTTATCTAATTTAAAACCAATGTCATATGCATCAAACAACATTAGAAAATGGTGGCACATGCTTTGCATAGGCTGTAACCAAGAATACCCCCAGACCCCTATATACTCACTCGCACCTACTTCAGTGTCCTCTTCCCAGTCTCTATCATACACAACTAAGGAACTAAGGGACTGGTAGGTAAGGGACTTATCTACCCGTAACCAAGTGGGTAGAAAATGTAACCTGTTGACATGACTTCCAATGGTGAAACCTACGCTTTTCACTTCTCTCATTGTATTCTCCAGAACTGTTTAAGTTGTTGTAATACTACCAGAGTTCTACATACTGTCAATCATTATATTAAATATCCCTTATAATTTATTCTTATTAACTATGTTATTAACTGCTATATCTAATATAAATAATCAAATGAGTTCTTCATCCTTCCCAAGCCATAAGGGCTTCATAAACTCTTTGGTCAATAGCCTCTTTGTAGGACAAAGCAATTTCTTTTACATGTAGTATCTTGGCAACTATGTAGTGCTTATGTGCATTGATGGGATCAAGGAAATAACCAAGATTGTGTACTTTACCATACTTACTTAAGGACACTTGATAGTTGTTTTGGGGCTTGTGGTAACTAACCCCAATAGGGCAGTTACCACGCTTTGCTTGATGATCTAAAAACAGGCAATTAATCTCTTTCGGTACAAAACAACAATTGTCTTCAGAATAAACCTTGTTGCCTTTGATTAGTATATCTTTATCCAATTGCCAACCCTCATTCCCAAAACCTACTTGATTATTGCACCACTCTGCAAAGAACTGAAAATCCTTAAAGTTATCTGAAACAGTGCAACCTTTGTAAGTTGGCTTTCTGGTTGGTGTGCTCTTGCCGTAACACCTATTTAACATGCTTTTCCAAAGTCGGTATTCTTTTGTCAGACTACCTTCAGAATAACTTTTGTATTTCCCTTTAGTGTAATTCCCTATTTGTGATTTAATCATTAAAACCTCTTCTATAATAACTATTTTAAATACTAATATAAACAATTCTTTTGAAATCAGATAATTTGGATAAAAGAATCCCATAGCTTGCCATATACTTTAAACAAAGTACCTAGACAAACCATTGGTTCTTTTATCCGAGACACATTCTCCGTCAACCGAGATGAACCCGCTGCATAAAGCAGAACAGCTATCCTGTAGCTGCGACAACCTGAATCCTACTGTAATCAATCAGGTTAGGGATTTACGCCTTACAGGGCGTTAAACCAGTGTTATCCCCTCACAACCCCACACTTTGAGCCTTGGTATCTTCTTGCTCTTTAGGACTGGTACGGTGAGTGCAGCTATTGCTAGACATATCTCTCCAATCCGATCTACTTTACTCTAAGTAGCAAATATCTCAAGTGTCATTTCTGTTAAATGAGAAGGACAGAGGAATACACTTAATAGAATATTCACCCTGTCCCAATAGTATCATGGTTTTAACCCTCTTGTCAAGGGTTATTGGTATTTATTTTTACTAAGTCCACCTCTTCATTATAAAAACACCAGCCACCAAGATCACTAAGTCCATCACCCCTGCCAAAGTTATCTGCTAAACCTACACTGTCCTCCATTAGTTCAATAACTCTGTAAACATTTCCTACTGTAAACAGATCCTTAGAGTAGTCGCTATTATTAATAACCACCTTATCACCTAACTTTATACCTTTTTCGTTAATTACCATATTATCTCTCCTAATTTATATTCATTAATACCCTTTAGGGTACTACCCTACAAGCTCCTGTAAGCCTCATAGGGACGTTTTAACACCTTTACCTATACAAAGGCATTGGTTTGTGGTTATTGAGCTTAGATGTAGGTTTTAAGAAGCTTTGTATAGTTTCCATAAGCCCTAAGTTCAGGGGAACTAAAAGCACAGTTTACTAGACAATACAACTCACCCTCCCCTAGAACCTCTTTAGCGAACTTTATATCTTCTGGGTATTTGGTAATATCCTTCCCCACGGAGTTAGCATAATCCCCTATTGCACAGTCGGAAAAGAATCTATTGTGATCAATCTCCCTATCCCTCGGTTGTGCATCACAAAATTCTACGAACTTCTGGAACAACTCTTTGTTTTGTGTAGTCATTATACATTTTCTCCTTTCTTGAGTAAATACTCTTTAGTTTTAGCAATACAAATATCCAAATAGTCGATAGCATCTTGGAATGTAGGGTTATCTGAATTAAGGTGGACAATTGAGTCCAGTTCTTCTTTAGTGAATAGGTTAGTCACTCTTGCCTCGTATTTCCGACACCCATAGTCAGATTGATAAACTGAGAAGGCTAGATATGGACATCCAATTACTTTTATACACACATCATCAAAATCCTTAGATAATACCTCCGCCAGACCAACAACATCACACTTAAACTTTGTGGGGGATATCTTAACAGCTTGATACCCAAAAATACAACAGATACTATCACAGAAGTGGTGTGTAGGTTCTTCTGTAATCCAAGTGTCCATCTCCAAACGACTATTCTCAGCAACCATAACTTCTTGTAAAGTGGATTTAAGTTCTTCCAGTTGTTCGATGAAACTCATACCTTTAAATTGTTTAGTCATAATCATTCTCCCAATATTTAGTTCGAATAGTCGATAATTGCTCAATAAGAACAGCAGTTGGTGGCAAGGCATTAAGGACAACAACCCCAACCCACCATTCCATACTAAAGGACTCAACACCCATATACTTCAATAAAATAGCAACAACTGTGCCTGTAATAACTGAAAACCACATGATTTATTTCTCCTAAGTTTAATTTAAATTTCTGAACCAGATTCATGGTACAGGGACATTCTAACTACATTGTTTAAGGTTGTAAAGGGTTATTTAATTAATTTAGTTAGCTCAGTATCTTTATTTAACCACTGAGTCTCCTTAATCCAGACACCCCAAAAAGATTGTTTAATTTTTTGATAACAGTACTTGTATCCGCTATCCTCGCAGTACCAAATCCCTCTGTCACATTTTATAGTGTAGGGGGCACCATCAACCTCAATCCAGTAATCTCCTAAACTACAAACATATACATCTTCTGGTAAAGTCCAACTACCTATTAATTTTCTAAGTAATTTCATAATTATTCTCCTAATTTAGTTCCCAGTGTTTGATAACAAGATTATTACATAAACTTCTATCGTTGTCAAAGAAAGATTTAATGTAACAGATAATTTTAGGTATCTGTTTACGGTTGAAGGTTCTATTCCAGCCACGATTAGCTTTAGAAATAGACTCTATGTGGATAAGGTCTAGACTACCTGAAAGTATTCCTTCATGCTGGTAAACTCCAGTTGAATCTAAATAGAAAGGTTTGCAGTACTTCAATTTTACTTCTAGAATTATATGGTTAAAATCTAAACCATTTCTAGTCCAATTATCCACATTTGTAAAGTCTTCTGGTACTGCAAATTCTACACGTTTGCGGAAATTTCCATAATAATCTACAACTTTAACCTTAACTTGACAGTTTTCAAACTGGTTCAATGTGGAACCTAGAAGAAATGCAAACACACCACAACCACCATGATTCAAATACTCCACACTTTCATGTACAGCTTTACAAACCTTTAGAATCTCTTTCTTAGTAATCTTAGCCATTTTGAAAATCCCCTATGTTTGTTGTCGATGTGGACATTCTATCTAAATCCAACTTAAATGCAAGAAATTCTATTAGATTTTATAATTCTAAGAACCGGATGTATTATTCTAAATTTGTACAGAGAAATTCTATGAAATATTCTAGCAGATTGTAGAATTTTATACTAAAATTCTATTGATTTCTGATAAATTCTGTGAGATTATAGCATTTCATACAGAAACTAGAGGAAATTGTTATGGTTAAGTGGGAGTATTTAGAGGTATCTATTGCACAGGGTATTAATGGTGACATTTCACTTATGGGTTGGTCATTAGAGTATTTGAGTCCTGACAACATTACAGTAAACGGTGTGTTGGATGATATAGGAGCACAAGCTTGGGAACTTGTAGGATTTCAAGGGACTAAGTATTTATTCAAACGTCCTATTGAGGGTTGGATTAAGGACTGGTGATGTTTCACACACGGATGTAGACACAAAACGAGAGCCGGATGCGACTTCCTCTACAGAAAATTAGATCCAGAGGACTTTCTACAATTTGACAACCAGACGATTTTCTACAGATCCAAATTTCCCGAGGTCTAGATGCGGATTTTTCTACACAGAATTTCCTGTACAGATAATAAAATCCAGACAATGGCGAATATAACAGCCAAAAACTATCAAAATGATAAGTTTAATATACATTTTATGATTACAGGAATGACAGGCACAGCCCTTGTCTTGTAGTCCGCCACCTTATAGTGCGCGCTTGATACCCCCCTTTCTGGTATGGTTGGTATTGTATAAGACTTCCTTGTCTTGTGTAAAGGGCCTAACTTAATAATTTTAATCTAATTATTTCTAAGGCCAGATCATGCCTACCATAAAAACAATTATCACAAAAACACGTCTCACCTTTCCTTGCCTCCAATTCACTTTGCTCCCAATCATCAGTGGGTACGTCAAAATAGGGGTTCCGACTGTCATAGTAACATAAATAACTAAATACGGTTTGATCTTCCATTGAGAATACCTTTTTGTTTACTGGCATTATTGCCTAGTCGCAATACTACCAACACACTAGCCAATAGTCAACCATTAAAACACGGTGATTTTTACTGAATAATAGCTACAGTATAAACCAATAGCTTTATAAGGCCTTTTAAGGCGATTACAGGAAGGCTATAGGATAGGGTTGTTATGGTATTGGTAGAAGGGTTTAAATTGATTGTAGGACGTTATAGAAGGGATGATTTATTGAGTGAAGGGAGTAGATAGTGGGATTATGAAATTAAAGGCGTAAAAAAGCCGCCTCAATGGGCGGCTAGGTTGTTTGGTGTATAAGGTTTAAACCTCCTCTAAATATCCGGCATACCCTCTTACTTTCATATCATTCAAATGTTTTGTGGCAGTAGCCTTACAAAACTCTTGTTTATCTTTATTTAGTAATACTGTCATCTTGTAGTCATCTTTTAGTTGTACATCTTCTGACCATGGGGATGAGCCGACCATTACACGAAAACGCTTACTCATAATTACACCTATAAGATTATTAAGCTAACCCCCTATGTGCTAGCCTGTGTTAATGATTATACAGAATAAAGAAGGTAAGACAAGAGGAAAGGAGAAAATAATTGCTTTATTTTAGATAAAAGAAAAGCTGCATAAAGGCGGCTTATATGGGTTTAATCGAATTTAATAGGCATTTTTAAGAATGCCGCCAGTAGTCCTAAAATAAAACCCATTAGAACGCCTCCCATATATCGTCAACCTTAGTCATTGTGGGTAATTGCTCTAGGTATTCATTGTAGTCTGCAAGGCTCATGCCAAGGCTAAACCGCCGCCCTGTACCTTTACCACAAATATACCAAAAATCTTTACTATATAAGTGATTGCTTATATACTCTTGTCGATCTTTCGAGCTATTGAATTTCAAATATGAACCATGGCGACTGTAGCGCCCTGTTTGTTTGTTGGCTGTGCCAGTTGTTGCATTACCTAAGGCCATGAAAATTAAATGCATAATTAAACCCCTACCATTTGCGAGAGTTGAGCCAATACGCGGTTAGGTTTACCATTGCGGCGGGCAATATCTCCCTTTTTAACCTTCTGTTTTTGGAAGTTTGTCCAAACTTCCTGCCCACGTTGTTTTCTAATAGTTTTTAACATGATTTAGATACCTTTGGTTAGTTATTGGTTAACGTTTAAATCGTCGCTTATGCAGCAAGCTCTTGATTTTCTTCAAAGTCATTGAAAGCACTATCTAACACACCCTGCACATCCGCATATAAAGCCCAAAAAGCTAAAGCCGTATGAAAGTCATTGAGACTACGCTCTTTAATGACTTCGTAAGCAACTAGTCCGTTGTCAATACCGTACTCGGTATTATCTGAGTACTCCAACACAGGTAGATTGTAAGCGTAGTAAATCACCCACTGATGACCGTCTATGGTTTCATGCAAGCGACTATCATTGATTAATTCTTCCGCATCATCGCGGTCATTGTCGCACTCACTCATACACTCAGAAACTAAAGCTTCAGCGATAGCGTTAACTTCTAACCAATATACACTTTTACTGTTTAAATCATTCATTCTGTTTGCCTCCAAAGGCTATTTAGTTAAACATTAATTTGTTACTACAAAGCTATTCTAATCTATTAAACTGTAACACGCAACACTTTATTTATAATTAAATCACTAATATCTTTTTGTGATCTACCACACCAAAACTTAAAAGCGTTAACAGTGTTACGTTTGTAATTGACACGGAGGAAGGGTTCACCCTTGCGGTTAGTCACATATACAGGTAAGCCAGTTTTAACCGCTTCACGCATAGCCTTGAAAAGCTTAATACCCATAGTAATGTGCTGCAAGTGAGATATGTTTAACATGGTAATGCTTCCTATTTGATTGATTTGTACTACTTAAGAGACTTTATTCTAAAACACTCAACCTAGAAGATCAAGTGTTTTATGGTAAAGAAACTAAACTTTATGCGGTAGCAAGATAAAAAGCTTTATCCTTGTGGTTATGTTCTGTTGTCGTTTGGTACACATCCCCACTAGCTACTTGTACAGCACCCCCAGCGTATTCCCGAACGACTGTTAACGTTACAGGTTTAGCTTTTTCCTTTTTACCACCATTCCATTTAAAATCTACATAAATAGCTTTAATAGTTGGTTGATTGGCTTCAGTTGAACGAATTGATGAAGTAGTCATAATTTATTTCCTCTTTGGTTGTTAATAAATCTTTAATTTAAACTAGGCTTTATTACCTAGCTTGTATAAGGCGCTATTCGCTTGCCTTGGTTGTCATTGTAATACCAGTACCACTATAACGCAAGCCTTAATTCAACTTTCTTCCCTGTAAGCCTAAACAAATAACATACAGGCCACCAACAATACACAAACACCAAGCAATCAATACCAAGTCAATAATCAGATTAATCATTACCTTTTTCCCCTTGTTTACTATCGCTTACAATCCACACAGACACTTTAGCAGTGAGCCACACAGCAAACACAGTAAAAGCCACAACATACAGAAATAAACCTAGTATTAAGAGCGGCTTAGCTTGAATTAATTCTAGCATGATATTACCCTAATAATTTGAATTGGTACCAAAAATGCGAGCCTTGCCAAACATTATCCCCGCCTCTAAATTCCTTAAATGTATCTCCCCAATCAACCCTCTTGAAGTCAAGGTTTGATTTATTGAGTTTATCTTCTATACTAATCCACCATTCTGTTAGATCAACGTTTCGGTAGTAGTACGCCTTCCCTATAGTGTATATACCTTTGTATACCTTGACAGAACCACCTGTAATTAACTGTATATCACTGGCTTTTAATTTTTTCATAAATCACCTATTTAATTAGTTTGATTCTTATCAAATGCTATAGCAGCATTCACTAGTGTTAGAATACCCAAGGCGCATAAGGCTAGCCACTGAGTATCTGAGCCTATCATAACGCCTTCTAATAGTATTGTAAAGCCCCATGACTTGTATTTGTTACTAGTCCAATTATTTGCCCATGCTGCTAGAGTAGGGGCAGAATACACCAAAGCCGCCAATACTAACAAAATCTTAATAACTATCAGTAGATCAATACTACTAGCATTTGGCATAATCTCATAATGCATGATCCAATAGCTAGCAATCGGCAGGAAGCCAGCGGCTATGGTAGCTATAAGCTTGAATAGCATAACAAGCCAAGGCGTACCAATTTTAACTCGTCTAGCTCTTGGTGATGCTTTACGCTTGGTTGTAGGCTTTGCAGGTTGTTTGATAGCTGTCATTCTGTATCTTCCTGTACGCATTCAAGCGATTCTAATGTTAAAGGTTAGTTGAATTGTAAAGACTATTCCAGCGTCACCTTGACTATGTTGTTTAAGGTCTCACTAAGCATGATAAGCTGGTTTAAAATATCTTTACTATACGTAAAGCTACCCTCAGAACCGTCAATATAATAAACGTTAATCAAAGTAAACATTATACACCTCGGATAAACTTGTTTAGAAGAGGCACTAAGCTTCAGCTTAGATACCAGCCTTAAGCATACGCTCATTAGTTGAATTGATTGAAGTAGTACCAGCCTGTACAAGAGTGTTACCTACTATTCCATACACTCCACCGATTATAACTAGAAAACAGATTAACTTTTTCATGATGTTCGCCTTGGTTGTTTAGTTAAGTGTGTTTCGTCTTGATGTGGTCATTATTACTCACTATCACCATAGTGTCAACACTTTATTTAATCTTTACACTCCTTTACAATAACCTTCGGTTATGCCTATTACCTAACGTGTATGTACGAATAACATAATACACCAATAACTGTCAATACCTTTTAAACGCTCTCTAAAGCTATCCTAGCCACTCTATCTATTACCTATAGCCTAGCATACCCTAGTAGCCTTAAATCGCTTGTTAAGCTTTACATTAAGGTGACACTAACATACCTATATCAATAACTATCAATATAGCTGTAATAGTCTGTTAGTCGCTCAACATACCCTAAGTGAGCTATAGATAGCACTACTAGCAGTTATACCCTTAACAACACTTAACACCAGTAATAGCAAGGTGTATAGGCTTATTGGTTATCTGTTTAATTGATTGATTTAAGTGTATTAGGTGGGATTATCATCTAATAATTAGATTGATTGATTGTTATGCTTATAGTGTCAATATACTTATGGTGTTGCTCTTATACCCCTATTGGTTAAGCACCTAACATACTCTTATTACTATTGTCAACCATAATTATCTAATTTATTATATCATTTTAGCATACCCTCATAAGTATTCTGTTATAAGACATATAGCTATAGTCTATGGTATATGATTAGGTAATAAGTTTAATTGGGTAGATATTTGGATATTGTAGGAGTATACTGTAGAGGGGTAAGGGGTTGTGTTAAGCACTGCTCTTGTATATACGGGGATTCTAACTAATTGATTTATAAGAATTAAAGGTTATTGGACACTATAGATATTTTCAGGTAGAGATATTTTAGATAGGATATTTAGAGGGTGTTCTTTCTGGAGGGGAATTTGGAAATGTGAGGAAGTCAAATTTTAGGCATAAAAAATCCCACCAACCATTACAGTTAGTGGGATGTGTTAAGTTTATATATATATATAGCACGGCTACAAAAAAAGGTGCCAAAAAAGGGACATTTTAAGAGGGTAGTTGAATTTGTACAACTAACACTCTGATGTCCACCGTTTAATGGTACGCTCACTTACTCCCAATACATGGGCAATGTTCTTGATTTTATGGCCCTTCTGTTTAAGGGCAATAGCTTTATTTTTAGTATGGTCTTTGGGTAGGTCTACAAACTCTAGTAGTCTTTCTACACCCATCTCAGTATTATCTTGGGATGTACTAACACTGTCCAGTTCGCACCTAAGAGCAATAACATCCTGTTCTAAAGAGGTTAACCTGTCATTGACTGTACGCTTACAGGTTATGTCAGTTATCAGTTGATTAGGTGTAGAAGCTTTCTTGTGTAGTCGTAATTGCAATATTTTGTTATCCCTCATACTTCGTATGATAGGGTGGGAAACATTACTATCTACAATATCACTCACCACATGAGAGTAGATGGGATTACTTCTAGCTTCCTCTAGGTATTCGTCAGTTACTGAGTGTACCATCTTTACTTCTAGGAAACAAGTCTCTACTGTAGGGGAGTCTGCATCTAAAGCATGTTGGTATGCTGTGTTTACTTCCTCTAATTTCATATACTGCTTATCTTTGTAGGTGCCAGAATCTATATCTTTTAGCATCTTCCTGTTATTTGTTACCTCCCTACCATCCCTTACAATCTTCTCGTAGCTTGTTCTATCTCCAGTTCTTACAGCCTCCATGTAAGCTACCCCCATTTCTTTTTCGTATTCATCATACTCATCAAAAGCTTTATCAGAGTCCATAAAAATCCTTAACCTGTTCACTTACTATTAAATTGTCTAGTGCCACTTGTTCTTTGCGGAGGAAAGTTAAGTTGTCTAAATCCTTAACACGACTTACAGCCACGTAGAGTTGTCCAGCAGAGAAGCATCCTTTACCTACATGGACAGCCACATGATCTAATGTAACCCCTTGAGCCTTATGTATGCTGATTGCGTAGCCTAATGTTATTGGGTATTGGGTGAAACTACCAACCACTTCTTTGACTATCTTATCACTGACCTTGGTATAATTGTAGGTTTCCCATGTAAAACTCTCCACCTCTACTGTAATACCACTGATTAACCTCACTTTAATGCTCTGGTTATCCATAGAGATTACTGTGCCACTATCTCCGTTTACATATTGACTCCCTAAGTCGTTAGCACATAGTAACACCTTGCAACCCACTTTAAGCTTAAGTATCTGAGGGACAAGGACATCTTTCTCACTAATCTTACCTTGCAGGTGTGCTACGAATACAGCTTCTTGGTTAGTGTTCTTATTATACCAATGATTGTTTACTTTATGAGCATCGTCATTGTAGCAACACAAATGTAATAGGTCTTCTGAAAGTTTATATTCTCCTGTACTTGACAATAACTCTGCTAATGCTAACTGATCCCCAGAGCGCATCCTGTTCAAGAGGTTATATTGTTCTATCTTTGGGTGACGCTGTGGTTCGGTTAGATGGTAGGTTTCAAAGTCCCACACCTTAGAACTAAAGCAGTAAGGGGATGTGTACTTACTGTAGAATAGTTCCCATTCATTTCTACTTACAATAGGTTCCAATTGAAAGAAGTCTCCCTCTACAATCATTTGTACTCCCCCAAAGGGTTTCTTGTTACATCTTGCCAACTTCAGTTTACGGTCAATAAGCTCAAGAAGGTCTACACGTAACATCCCCACTTCACTTATAATGATACGGTCTACTGTGGATAATACATCCCTTTGTTTCCTACCAATAATGTTAAAATCTTTGGCTTCCGGTAATCCCATAGGCAGGCCAAAAGCCCTATGACATGTAGTACCTTTCACATTCATGGCGGCAATACCTGTAGGGGCACACACAAGGGTGTTTGGGGTGGTTAAAGCTCGTGTTAGGTAGCTCTTGCCATTGCCGCCACTCCCTGTGATGAATATGTTCTTACCTTTCTGTACAGCATCATAAGCTGCTTTCTGTGAACTGCTAAAAGTATATGTCATTGTTTATCCTATTTAATTATGTTCCATCTTTATCTCAAAGACCTCTCTTTCCGAATGATACTTAGGTTCTATGTAGTCAATCCAACGAACAGGCCAACCCCAGTAGTCTATTAGTTTCTTTACTTCATATTGCCTTTCCTCACAATATTCTCTTGCAGCAAGGTAAACATCTAGTACGGGTAGTTGATTGCCCTTCAACCCATTACATTTCTTACAAGAACCTACCATATTGACTAAGTAACTAATTCCACCCTTGGATACTGGGAATAGGTGGTCTACGTTAGAACAACTGTTAAGTTTACAGTAGAAACAGGTGTTGTGTACTTGAACTATAGCCCTTCTAACTTGTTGTTCATAACTGTGGTAGAACAATTATTACTCCTCCTTCTCTTTAAGATATTTAACTACTTCTCTGTGTATCTTGTTCACCTCTTTTAGAATGAGACAATCATGATCCACATGGTACTTCATAGCTTGTATGTACTCTTGTACTATATCTTCTTTAAGCCTCTCTACATCTGTCTGATGGGTGTGCATTATACTTCCTATCGAGATTCTTCACCTCTCTCACTAATACCTCAACAACTTGTTCAATGGTCAATTCCGCATAGTGGTGAGAATAGCAGTCAAACAGGAAATACTGATCACCTTGTTTTTGTAACCACTCACCACTTTGCAGTAAGGTGGCTTCTTTGTATAGGTCTCTACTTGGTGGGTTGATGATTGTAATCTCACCAGCATTCACCTTACGTCTCCACTCTTTTGCTGAGATTGTAGGTCTTTCAATCATTACGCTGGAACTCCCTTCTTATTGGCCACAAATTATCCCTAATGTTTAGTGCCATTGCTTCCTCTACCATTTTCACAGCTTCATGAACAGCCTCTTCTTTTGTGTGGCCTTCCCAACAATCGTTAGCATTTACAATATTAACCCACTGGCCATCAAAGAGCCTAATCTCATTATCAGTTCCGTTCATCTTGTACCTCCTTAAGTATAAGAGATTCAGATCTCAAGTAAACCCCATACTCTGGCGTTAGTCTCTCGATACCATACTTAAGTCTATAGTCTCTTGGTAAGAGTTCTCTTTCTATACCTGATCTAAGTGCTACTATAGTTCGTTCAACGTGTAGATACATCTCTTTCTCAACCTCATCCACTTCTTCCTGAAGTATATCAGCTGTACGTCTTGTAGCTACAATCTTATAACCATCACTTGGATCAAGGTTTACTGTAATTACTTGGTCATACTTAAAGTTCTTTGTTCTTCCACTACTCATTTAATCCTCCGAGACTTAATCTCTTCACTTACTATTAGACAGATACCAGCCACAATAACTAAAGGCCAGAGTATTGCTGTGCCTATTGCGAATATCTCTTCCCCTTTATCTGCCATAGACAAGAAAAAGTACATCGCCCCAATAACACCCACTATATAAATTGTAAAAGCTAACATTCTACATCTCCCAGTATCTTAGTTAAATGATGGTGTACCTCACCAAACACAGCAGAGAACGCTATAGCCCATTCAGCTAAGTCACTCTCGCTATCCATACCCTCTTCTAGTTGTACTCTAGCCTTCATCCGTAAGCTTTCTTCATAACGCATCTTTACCCACTTCTGGAGTGAGGGAATATCAACCACACCACTGTGCATGAATAAAGGATGTGCTAGAGCATTCATAAGTTGTTCTATTGTCAGTAACCCAGCTTCTTTGAGTTTTATGTCTAGTTCTTTATTGTTCACCCAACACCTCCTGTATTTCAACAAACTTACTAATGTCTTGATGACATATACAACACCAATCAAGACTCATGTGTGGTCTATATTGATTCTTCTCTGGAAGTGACCACCAAGCTTCTTGTAGGTAGTTTCCTTTATCCCAACACTGTCTGCGTTCAGTCTCCCAATAATCATACCCAAAACAAGCTTCCACTTCTAAACAACTAATTACAGATTGCCTTGCTTCCTCCAGACTACCACCTTCATACAGTGTACCTAAGTTACTAACTACTTTGTAGTTCATTTCCAACTCTCTCCTAACTCGATAGCATTATTTGCCCAACCTCTGTATTCATAATCACAAGCATTAGTGTCCCTGATTAAGGTCAGTGTGTCCAGATATATCTGAGATAATTTTCGATAATGTACATGTTCCTTCCTGAGTTGTTCATAAGTAGGGGACACGAAGTACTTATTACAGCTATCACCATCTTTGTGAGAATATCTTGTCGGCTCTCCACAGTTACACAAACTCATAATTTACTCCCACAATAAACACTAAAATAATCATAACAATTCTCAGTTATGTCTTGCCCAAGGTATCTACCAACAACCTCCATCTCACAAGCGTTAGCTAGAAACTTCATTTTCTTACCTACATTGTGTCCAATAGCGAGTTCCTTAATCTTAGGAGTGTTTTCAAACTTAATGAATTCATCTTCACTAATTCTAAACCTTGATTCCCCAAATAAGAACCCATCCCTCTCGAACACTAAATCTTCTATGTAATACTCGGCTTGGGTGGTGTTACCTACTTTACAGTCTAAAGGAGTTCCATCAAGTTCAATAGTGACAAACAAATCACCTTGATGGTTTATGTACACTAGGATGTCATAACCTAGATACTCTATTTTATTTCTATGTTCCATTACCTACTCTCCACTGTACTTTCACTAACCATACCAAGCAGGAATCCAACTACCCACCACCAAACAGGCATGTCAAAAGATAAACCAGTTATTAAACCTAGTATCCAAATCATAATCCTACCTCCTGTTTAGGGTATACACAACCAACCTCAATAGACCATGTACCGAGGGGACTCTCACTATACCCCGTGAAATATTGTCCTCCAGCACTTCTACAAGTCTCTTGTATGTGTTTTACTATTTCACGGTCAGGTGTGTCGTTACTACAACCCGTAAACAAGAAAACACTCAACATTGTTATAATTAACTTAGTCATCAGCATACCCACTATGTAAATCTATAAAGAAGAAATACTCATTATATGTATTCTCCACATATTTAGCTATGTTAGGGTACATTTCATTATCTTCATTATCCCAACTAAAACTCTCATAAGGCTCCCACCCATCATCTGTAAGAGTTGTGAGTTCTTTAAGTTCTGCTAATATTTCCTTACTTAAATAAAGTTCTTCATATGGTTTCCACAAGAATACATAATTTGACATCTAAACCTCCACAGCTAATATAATACGATCAACACACCCCGTAGGATGTACACCTTTAGGCCAATAATCTTTCTGGTAGATTGTTACACCACCATCTGTCCACACTTCACATACAAAAGAGTAACTAGGCTCAAGCTCCTCTAAAGCCTTACAGAGCTTGATACATTGCTTTAAGGATATTCCACCCTTAAACTCCATCTGTTTATGTCCATTAAACTCTTGTTTGGAGTTTAAGAGTATCTTTGCTAGATTCATTGATTTCCTCCAAATAATTTACTAAACCACTTAGGAACCCAAGTACCAACCCTAATCTTTTGATAAATAATCTCTAGTGGTTCAGGTGCAGAAGGTCTGCCACTATAAATCTTCTTCTCGAACATCTCAGGGTTCTCCTTCTTATTTTTATCCAACCTCTCAAACAACTCTTTCATAGACCTCTCAGAATACAGGTGATAGGGTTCTGCTGTCTCTTTAGCTAACCACTCGTTGTAAGCCTTCTCAGGGGTTGATGCGTAGGTTGTATAACCTCCATCACACATCCATAATTCACTCGATCTACACTTAGTCAGTTTTGGTTTACTAAATTTCATAATCACCACACCCCTATTTCAAGTTTTGCTACGTAACCGCACTTCTTCCAACCCTCACTTTTGAAATCATGTAGCACCCCATAAAAATCTTTAGTCAACTCCCAGTGTAGTTTGAATACACCCCACTTGACTGGGAGAAGATTATTATCCATCTTAACCTGTTCAGCAACAGCTTTCAATACATTTACATCATTATGATCAATATCTTTATCGTAGATAGCTCCTAAAGGTATTGCCCTCTTCCACATAATACCACTACCAACATTACGAACCAATATCCAATACATTGAACATACTGTTGTACCAAAGTATTTATAAACCCAAGCAGCTTGTTTTTCATACATTCCCGCTGGTAATTTTTCGTCTGGAGTTGAGGCCCATAACAACCAAGAAGGTAAATCATAACGTTCGATAGCTTCTTGGTTAAAGTGGGCAGGAAACTTACCTATCGGGGACATCAATCCCCTGAATAGTAAAGGGACTACTGGTACTAAAATTAATAGTGCTAGGTTTTCATACATTATACCACAAACCAAAAACAATAAGGGAGACATAAATATTAGAGCGGCTGGTATCCTCCACAATGTTTTAAGTATAAGTAGTAGTTTATCTGTTTTACTAATTTTCATATCTAACTCTCCCACGATTGCTGCAAAAAATATTATAAGAAATGAGTAAGTCATTATCTGAACTCTTTCTACTACTCCACTTGTCTATAGCTTTAGTAAACTCATAGATTGCTTGCAAATCACTAGCAATATCAGATAAAGCTACTTTAACTCTGGGGTTGTCTGTATCTCCCAGCAAAGCCTCTATATCTTCTTGCAAATAGAGAGGGGAAGCAAATAAATTTATCAAGGCACCTCCTTAGTGAACATATACCCACATTTAGTTAATTTACTATAATACCCAACAACCCTATTCATTGTCTTCTCGAAAGACATGACAAGAATATCCTCATCATTGTCCCTCATCTCTGTTGTTGAATAAATCCCAATGTTGTTTTAAAGCATCTAACCATTCTTTTGGTGAGGTTGTGTTAATTCTCACTTCTGCTTCTCTAAGTACCTATTTGATATTGCCTTAAATTGACAATCCCCGTCAACCTGTTTCCACACGATACCTTCTCTATACTCAGCATTCAATCCAGTGCCATTAGCCAAAGCTAGAATATCCTTAAGAGGTTCCTGAAGAATCCTTTGTTTCTGATAAACAACTGGACAAATTTGTAAGTCAACAGCTTCAGCCATTTGAGTGAAAGTGTTGTAGTCAACAAATTGTTGTTTCTCAATGTCAAAGATATTATAAGCGAATACTTGGTACGTGTCAAACTTTTCAAAGTTACTTTGGATACCTGCACCAACTAGTTCACCTTGGATTGCATAGTAACCCCCATACATTTTATGAAGCTCCAAAACCTTAGTGAATAATTTTGAGTTATAAGCCCCTTGAAAGAACTTACCTTGCTCTTTAAGAGACTCTGGGGTAATTGCACACTCCGGTAGTTTAAGTTCTTGATTTCTTGAACAGAAGAAGAATCGCTTATCCTCATACTTCTCACCAAGAACAAACCCCACAGTAATCGAACTCCCATCCATCTTAAGTGTACCAACAAACTCAGTTTCATAGTTAGTCTGTGATAACTTACCATAGAGGTTCTGAATACGTTCCTGATCACTTTTACGAAGGAACCAAGGGAATGTACCTTTCTTATCTCCTTGATAGCCCATACCTTCCCCACGCTCTTGTGGAGCTTCCCATTTAACCACACCAATAACTTCAGAGTAATCTGCATCTTCCTGTGGGTCTGCAATCTCAGGGAATTCAGATACTGGCATGATAACACCCTGACTATATACTCCTTTTAACCGGACAGTTTTAACTCTGTGACCAACCACACCGTCAAATGTACGAGTGCCGAATTTCATAAACGATTCAAATCGACTGTCTGATTCTGGTAAGAAGCTGTCTAGTTCAAAATAGACAACAGTGTCACCAATAGAATGAATTCTCTTTTGTGCAACAACTTCCCAACCATCTACTTGAACTATTTCTATACGATCTGCTCCGACGATAGGTTCGATTCCTGTAATCTTACGAATACTAACTAATTTTCTCATATTTCCTCCTCAATTTGTTCAACGATAATATCGCACTCTTTAGCTACTTGTAAAGGTTCATCTACACTCCAACGAGACAAATAATCCTCTGTTGGTTTATAAGATACCACTTTTGTCAAGCCAGACTGTGCAATTCTGCTCATACATAAACTACAAGGGACTCCAGTAACGTAGATTGTAAACCCTTTAATATCTTGTCTAGCGTTTAATATGCAATTTTCTTCACTATGAAGTACATGGCGGTACTTGAACTCTCTATTTAACAATCTCTCATCTGAATCATCAAAACCTTTAGCAAATCCATTGAACCCAACACTTACTATTCTCTTTTCGTCATCAACGATAACACTTCCAAACTTAGATGAAGGGTCTTTACTCCAATTACTGACAAGTCTTGCCATTTCCAAAAATCTTATGTCCCAATTACTCACTTAACCTCCTAATTACTTATTGGTCTGGAGCCTTGCCTACTGCGGCTGTTAATTCTCCCGACAGCAGTAGCCTCATTACCTGATTTAATCATCTTTGTTGTCTTAATTACATACTTACCTTTGCCATATTCTTCGTCAGCAGCTTCTTGAGCCTCTTTACGACCACGGCAATGAAAATAATTTCTATTTCCCATGCAATCTACAATGAAGTAGCTTGCGGGGTCTGAAAACTCGTCCTCTGTGAATACTTCTGGTGTTACAACACTCATTTTCACTTTCTTAGACATCAATTTCCCCTTAATTCATATTATTTTTAACTGATTCCACTACTTCAGCATCCACATCTGCACGATATTCTGGTAAATGATCCCAATAGGAGTCCCAGTCTTCATGCCACTCATTACGATCTTCTTTTTCAATGATAAAATTGCCCATACTACTCATACTATTTCCTCTGTTGTTGGTATGGGGAGATAATAAACCTCCCCAAGTTGTCTGTAAAGCTTTATTTCTTAGTTGCTGGTGTTTTCTTTGTAGGTTTCTTACTGGCTTCTTCCTTTGCTGCAAGGATAGCTTCCACCCTTTGGTCAATTAAGTCATCTAAGGTGATACTTCCACCATCTTCCTCCTCATTATCCATCTGCATTGCTGCCCAGCGTTCCAATACCTGTTCACCATTGAACCATAAATCCTTCGGATGTTCAAGAATATCAGCTAACTCTTCTGGTGTAAGGAATGTGCCGTAAGTTTCAGTCATAAATTTAACAGACTGGTCATGGCTGAACGCTATATCTCTCATTTGGTGGGCAGTGTTGCCATAACTGACTCCAGACGACCAGTTGTGAACCATGAAGGTTGTTGTGGGTGACACAATCAAGTCGGAGCAACTCAACGCAATGAATGTACCAGCACTACAGACATTAAAACCTAGTTGTGCAATAACAATCACACCCCGTTCACGAGCTTCATGTATCGCCGCCACAACCTGCTCTGAGACATCTAATCTGCCACCATTGGTTGATATGAATATACGAATAACATCTGTTGGGGGCACAGACAGGAGTAATTCAACCAACTCAGCCACTTGTTCAAAGGATTCAATCTCATAAGTTAGTGGGTAATAGTGTTCTGTTTGTACAATTGAACGGGAGATTCTGGATTTACCACCAACACCAATCATTTTCAAGAAATCGTCCTCTTCTTCATAATCTAGTTTTTTTTTATTCATTTATTTTCCTCCTCATTAAAAGCGATGATCCAATTCTTTACAGCATCTGATCTAACAATATCAGATGTCTCATTGAAATCTACAGTTCCTAGTGTTAGGTAGTCGTATTTCTCAGCCATCTCCATTAGCTTCTTAAGGCCACTTCTTTCTTTAAGTTCAGATTGACTTACATCCCCGCATAGGATCATCTTACAACCCTTACCTTGTCGTGTGATAACCTTCTTAGCTTCTTCTATAGTGAGATCTTCAGCCTCATCCATTATGAACACACAATTGGATGCTGAGAAACCCTTAATAACTTCTAACGGGACAAACTCAATGTCTCCAGCTTTAATCAGAAGCTCAACATTATTCCTGCCTAAACGTTCATGCAAAACACCTAGAATGGGCATGCACCAGTTTGACATTTTTTCTAAAAGATCTCCACCGAAAGCGCCCAGAGACTTTGTATTTGAGATATTAGGACGAGAGAATATTAGTTTATCAATCTTACCTGTCCTAAGCCAATCACAAGCCATTGCTGTTGGTAGATAAGTCTTAGACGTTCCCGCATATCCTGTGCTGAGGACTGTCGGGATGTTCCAATCATTTATCATGTCCATATAAAGCTTTTGTTTAGCGTTCAGAGGTCGAATAGGGGAGGAATTTATCTGATCTTCCCTTTGTTGGACATACTTCTCTTTAACTACTTTTGGGCTACCTGAAGCAACTTTAGAGTTTCTTGTTCTTGGTGTATTATTTGAACCTTTAGCCATAGTTACTGCTCCTTACTACGTTTAAGAAGGGGTTTGCCAGACCCCGTTTATATTACTCTTGCTGAGCTTTTAAAATTGAAGCTATCAAAGGTACTTTAGCTCTGTGACTCACCCCATATCGCTCCCCAAGCCCTTTCAGTGTGTCCATATCGAACGATGTCAACTCTTCCCGAGTATATTTAGCCAAAGTTCGTACATCTACGTTAAAATTGATTGAAGGTTTAATAGGAACCCTTCCAGTTACATAAACCAAGAATTTACCATTTGTAATCACAGCTTTCTTAGGAGTCAATACATAACCTTTCTTGCCAACTGAAATAAGCTGTTTGATGAGGGTAACGACATCAAATGCTTTAATCAACACTACTTCACCATCTTCGTGATATTCTGCCTTTTGAGTCTTATTCTCGTATACGGCCATCATGTCTGTTGGTATCAGCATCTTACACAAGAATGGCACAGCAGTGAATCTTGGATGGAATGTTGGATCAAGATCACCACCAAGATATGCTACTTGAAGAATATCTGCAACCATCTCCTGCATATAGACATGTTTCAAGGTTAATTTAGTGGTTGGTACAGGGTTTCCTTGCCCATTAAACAGGATTTGTTTACTGTTCTCTACGAAGATGCTCTCAGGAGGCTCTGTAACGCTATCTGAGGCGTTTTCTTCAGGATCTGATACTTCGGTATCCCCTAAAGGTTTTTCTTCCTGTAAGGCTTCTGAGGAGCCTGTATAAGGAGTTACATCCCCCTCTTCAATTTCCTGAGTAGCTTTTAAGGCATCTTCAATAAATTCTTGACTTAGTTCTGGGTTATCTACAAGAGCCTGCTCTACAACTTCTGCACCAACATCCACTGTAGGGATGATTTCTTGTTCTTTAAAGAACTCACCAACATCGCTACCAATGTGTTTGTTTGTAGGTGCTTGTGTATCTTCTTTTTTCTTACGTGGTCTTGCCATTAATTAATCTCCTTTCTTAACTGCCCAACATTTAAATTCTAAGGTTTTACCCTCAATAATATCATTTATATTATGACTAATTGTGTAGTCATTTGGATTCATACCAGCTTCCAACATCTTGTCTTGCAGCTTAATAAGCTCATTTTGCATTTCAAGAGTATGTTGTCTGGCTAACTCCACTGCTTGTTGTTCTATGTCGTTATTCAATATCTTCCTCCCAAGGTTTGTTGTAGATACACATGTAATCTTGCAGTTCATGCAACTCTTTTAAGAATCTTAGTACACTCTTATTCTCTAGGTGATCTGGAGGAACTGCTATATCGAATAGCTTATCCATGTAGGAAGTCACTAGGAGCACACCATATCCTGATAAAGTGTCGGGTACAAAATTACGGGCATGTCTATAAAGAACAATTTTCCACGTAGTTTGATCCTCCATAGGTATGTCTACTCCAGAATTCTTGAATGACTCCCTTATAATAAATGCGACATATTCTTTCAGGTCATTTACATCCTCACTCATAAGTAACTGCTCCCAGCTAAATCTAAAAGCTTCTGGTGGCGCTCTTTAAGTTCTTTGTAGGCAGCTAGGAGTTTATTGTAATCATCGTAACTGACCCAATCACCATAATCACACCTTTCCATACACGCCCACCCATCGCCAATTTCCCAACCATTTGCCCTCATCTCTGGATCAGCTCTACAAACACTATCAAAATCTTCTTCCATCACTTCCCCCTATTAATTAAAGTGCCTACATATAGTATCATGAATTCCTAATAATACACCCCCTCATAGTGTAAAGAAGTGTAAAGATAGAGTATATTTGAATTATTTGTTAAATAGGGGTTGACAGAATTGAAAATCCATGAGACTATATACACCTAGACCTTAATCCGATAACAAGGAACACTGTCTAGCTTTTGACTCTTATGATAAAGAGTATCGTATACACATGGGTAGGCTTCTCCTTAATAACGGGAAGAGAGACATGGGTGTGTATATTAAACCTACACCATCAGCTAGTCAATTGCTGGTAGGCGGGAAAAGGGCATTCACCGTAAGGTGTGTCAATAGGTTCCCGATATGACTAGACGCTCCAAGGCGTTATCCTATTGACCGTTACTCCATTTGGTTGTGAGAGTAACCCAACGTACTCTTGTTTTGTACGTTCTTACCAACAATGGTAAGCTACCATTCTGATACGGTTTCATGTATTGGTTAAAGTAGAAAGGAGAACCACTACTCATCCTCTTTGGAGGTTGGGTATAGGGCTTCTTTTCCTTCTACTTTCTTCCTCAATTTCATGTATATATTAAATATAATAATAACTAATATTAATAACTAAATACTATTAGTAATAATCCATAACAAACAGGAGAATATTATGAAAACAATACAACCCAAGAGATTGAGGTACTCTAAAAGATCGGTATCTCTAGCAACTGGGAAGATTTATAGGTTTGATGGTTATGTTTCTATTAAAACACTCCACGTAAACAAACATGGTTCTAAGAAGAAACATAAATGTTCACCTAAACCCTTGACACCTTATACTAGTTGGTACAAGATGTTCGGGTATAGAGATTTAGATGAACTATATCAGATAATTAAACGTGGTAAATATAGGGAGGAAGTGTTATGCGATACACAGAGCAACATAAAATAACTATGGAGAAGGGTGATATTGGCTACCTAGTAATTAATGGGGTCATAAAAGAGCTTACATATACAGGTGAATGGGTGTGTGATGACGGAGGGGAAATAATATTCGAATACCTGCAGGGTGGTAAATATCCAGATAGTTCCTATGAACAACTTATATCATCAAAGGACGATTGTAGAGGTCAGGCAATTGCGAGACTTGGTTAGCATACAGTAGGAAAATAGACGTGGTGAATATCAGGAGGTTGTATGATAGTAACATTTAAAGATCAGGAAACAGGATTAACAGCTAAAAGTGACTACCCGTTCAGCATTTATTGGTGGGCTGAGGGTAATGGGTCATGTAATTGCAATAGACAACAACTCTTTGGGATTGAAGGACTCAGCTGTTATGATGAATTTGGCAGGATTAGGTTTTTAGCTATAGATGTAGAAGACTGCGAAGAACTTACTATTGAGAAGGCATTAAAAGATGAAAATGATGGCCTTGATGAGAAGTACCAACTCAAGACAAAAGATGACATCATTAAAGCAATTAATGAGGGTATTTACTAATGGGCAGTGAAATTAACGTTTATCTTACAGGAGAGGGTATACCGAAGGTATTACGCTTCGCTAAACTTTGGAAACCAATAGGAGAATAAAATGACATACATATACATCTACTTCATAGTTAGTGCTACAATCACTCTAGGAACCGCTTGGGGCTTGATTAACCACTTTGGTAGCCTAGACTATGTAGCAGAGCAGATAAAGCTCCTAAGCGAGTCTGAGAAGGTTACAGAGGCATCTACGAGTAGTATTATACAAGCTTCCTTCATTATGGGGTTCTTGTTCAGTCCATTTATAGTGGTGGCGTTACTATTGTTTGGAGGGTTTAGAGAGTGAGTGATAGAGAGATTATCTTGAACAGGGTAGGTTGTCGTCTATGCGGGGATATAATAACTTCTCACCACAGACATGACTATGTTACTTGTAAATGTGGGGCTATTTTCACAGATGGGGGTCGCAATTATGCTCGTAGAGGTGGTAGATTAACTGATTATATAGACATGACCATAATGAGTGACCAACCTTTTGAGGTGCTTCGTGAGAGCTTGTATCGTGGTAGTAGGGGGAAGTCTGGTACAGAGTCTTTACATTGGGTAGTATTGTCTTCTGTGAGTAACACATACCTAGATTCTATTATTGCTTACCAAGAGGATATGGGAGATACAAACAGTATTGACTACATCTTACAGTTAAAAGAGAAGAAGTATAGAGAGGATAACAATATAACCATTAGTGATTAGTGTTATAACTAAATAATCTAATAGGCTATTGACTTTTAAATTTAAAACCTGTAGAATGGTATTATGAACTGGAGAATTTAATGAAAGAGAAGATTAAGACAGGGTTGGTTATTTTAGTAGTTGCTTCCATAGTATTTGTTGTAGACTACTCGAGAGTGTCATTATGTAAGGGTATTGCGGTTCCCTACAAGTGTCAGAATTATATTGAATATTATTTTGGGTAGGAGGTTCTTATGAACGTTAAAGAGTTGATTGAGGCGTTGTCTGTATTTCCTTTAGACATGGAGGTCATACAAGATGTGCATAGTGACTACGGAGTGGTTGATCTTTTAGCAGAGGTTAAAGCTGTAGATAAGAATGGCTGGTTAATGCGTTCTCATCCCACAATGTCTAAAGAGAATAATCTTCAAGAGAAGACATACCTTCACTTAGGGTAATAAACCACCTACTAAATAACAAAATACCCCCTTTAAGGGTATTAAACTAACTAATAACAATAGAGAATAATAAGATGAGTACAAGATGTCGGTGTTGTGATGCACCGTTAACAGCAACTGATTTGAAGCTTACACAGGAGGACGGTACACCTGAAGACCTGTGTAGTATTTGTAGGGGTTCCATTCGTTACTATGATCAAGAAGATGATAGTTGGGATCATGAATATCAGTTTGAAGACCTTACAGAAGGGTTGAATACACCAAATAGTAGTGATTATTGAAAATAAATTGAAATAAAGCTTGCAAAATTTAGGAAAGTATGGTATTATTGTATATAAGCTATAAAATTTAAAGAAGTCGCTCTGTGTGAGGTAGCCTGATTTAATCACAGGTTTAAGTTAAGGGGCTAGACTCCGGTACAGCAGAGCAGGTTGTCGTTTGTAATGACTTGATAAGTCTACGGTTCCCTAGTTCAGTAATAACTCACATAAAAGCTGAACAACCTAATTCGAGATATTCGCACCTTGTCTAAGGACGGGTGGAAAGACACAAGGAACTCATAATCCTCTCCTCTCCAGAGTTTGCCTTCTGGTGTGTCGTAGACAGGCTAAAGAATTAACAGTTACTAGCTCAATTGGTAGAGCACTGGTCTCCAAAACCAGCGGTTTGAGGTTCGACTCCTTAGTAGCTGGCCAAACACCTGTTAGGTGGTGCCATACTTTTGGCACAGGATGGTTCTTGAATGAACTCGTAAGGTTAGCAATTTCCTACGTTAGTGGAAAGCCCTGTTTAATCATACCCCTCACGCCTATCAACGATGCGCAACCTTGAGGGGTTATTTATTTCTAAGAATAATAAGAGGCAAACATGCCATCGCCAAGATTAACTAAAGCCCAAGCTGAGAAGCAACAGAAGGCTCTAGCAGAACATAATGCAAGCCCTAATAAGAACACTGGTGCTGGTGTCCCTCGTATGTCTAAAGGTATGGGAACAGTAGCTAGGAAGATTGCAGACCTCACAGAACCAGCCTCAGAGATTATTAAGAAAGCTTTGATTGGTGGTTTGGTTCCAGAGATGGAAGTGTGGGAAGGAACCCCAGAAGAGAAGCAAGGGATATTACATAAGAGTAAATCAGCTAAGTTTGAGATAGTGGAAGTAGAACCTGAGAAGTTAGATTCTAATGGTAAGGTTATCTCAGAACAACTTCTGGTTGAAGTATTGATTAGATATGTACCTGTTTCTAAAACTCGTGTGGAGATTGCTAAATGGGTTGTTAGTCAAGATATTGCTTTGAAGAAAGCTATTGAAGAAAGTAAGCAACGTAAGATAGCCTTGGCGGTTAGTCAGAAGAAAGCTGAAGAGATTGGAGCTGTTGCTAAGAACGATCCTGTGCAAGCAGCTAAAGAGGCTGCTGCGAAGGGTGAGCATGTGAGACCTGCCTTCTCTATGGAAATAGAAGAAGATGAGTACGAAGACGAATAATTCACCTAACGGTGATAGAGGAGAGGGAGGGTACTTTGATCTTCCATTTTTAACAGCATGGTAGAGTGGCTGTTACTAGATTTAATTAGTGGGTTGGTATAGTGCCAACTAAAAGAGGTTTTAATGAGTACAGAGAAAGAAGAGAAGGGTGCTTTAATATCACCTAAATCTCCCTTCCAGAAAAAATACTTAAAGTCCGATGCCCAGATAATGCTTGTGGGCGGCGCAGCTGGAAGTTCTAAGAGTTATGTTGGGTTAATGAGGCATTTACGTTTTGCTCATGATCCTAATTACAGAGGGTACTGTATCCGAAAAAACTCTACCGCGATTATGAAGTCTGGTGGTTTGTTTTGGGAAGCAGTTGCCCTATATAGAATATATGATCCTAAAATAAAAGTTAAAATGAAAGATCAGAAGATTGTATTTTCTTCCGGTGCTGAGGTTAGTTTTTCTCACTACGAGAACAGTAACGCCGCCCAATTATATCAAGGAATACAAATTTCAAATTGTTTTTATGATGAAGTTACTCACAGTGAAGAAGATCATATTTGGTGGCTTTGGTCACGGCTAAGATCTACTGCAAATAATGTACACAGTTTATGGCTCTCTTGCAACCCTGACGTAACAAGTTGGGTACTTAAATATGCAATGTGGTACCTGTACCCAGAAGGCCATGAGTTAGCGGGAAGACCTAATCCAGAAAGAAACGGGGTCATCCGTTATCTTCTGAGGATTAATGGTGAGGTTGTTTGGGGGGACACAGCAGAAGAACTACTAGATAAATATGCAAACCCAGAATTACCTCACGACCACCCAGACCAAATAAAACCAATATCCTTTCAAGGGTTGTTTGGCACTATTGACGACAATCCATCTCTTAAGAAAAGCAACCCAAGCTATAAATCAAACCTCGAAATGCTCCCCCATGTGGAAAAAGAGCGACTTTTATTTGGGAATTGGTTTGCCAGACCAATGAATTCTAGTTATTGGGAACGAAGTTACTGTGAAGAAATCCTAGCACCTCCCCCAATGTCAGATTTTGACAAAGTAGTGAGAGCTTATGACTTTGCGGGGGAAATACCTAACGCAGCGAATGCAGGAAGGTGTGACTATTTCGCCTCAGTTAAGATGGGTAGGAAAAAGAAATCTGGGGAGTATGTAATACTTGATGTAGTCCGAACCCATTTGAAATTTGGTGAATGGGAACAGTTCATTGTCGATCAAGCAATTAAAGATGGTAGTAGGGTAGATATAATACTGCCAGAAGATCCTAACGCAGCCTCTAAGGGTGCTTGTAGGGAACTTGTCAATAAGGTCATTAAAGCAGGGTTCAGATGTTATCCTAAGAAAGCTCTTGCTAATAAGCTAGACAGGTTTAGATTGTTTGCTGCTGCATCTTATAACGGTTATGTTTCTGTTGTAAAAGGTTGTGCAACTGATTTATGGGATAAAGTGTACGGAGATAATACATTCTTCTACAAAGAGTTAGAAGCTTTTGATGGTGGCCGTAAAGGGCATGACGATTAAAATACAGGTCGTCAATAAACTTATTAAATTCGGTGGACACCCTCTACAAATGTAAAGGGCAATACCGAGCGAAGCTCAGAAATGAGAACGTGTAACGACTATCGAAACCACACCTTGAGGTGGAAGGGAGTAGAGTAGGCTGCAAGTGCAGTCGAAAAAGTAAGGCTTCTTAGGAAGCGTGATATAGTCTAATCTGCATAGCAATATGCAGCAACTTAAAACTTAGAGGAATCTCTTAATGTGTGACGATTTAATTAAACAAATAGATGACAGTTGGAAAACTTCAACAGAGTTATTCACTAATAACAGTGGGCATTCTGGGAAGATTATTGCAGTCAAAGGTAAAACTTCCATAGTGCAGTTCGATGATACTGGTTATACACGTAAAGCTAATATAGATAATGTACGTGCAGGGAAGGTTAAAGATTTCTATGCTAAGAATAAACATGGCATAGGCTTTCTTGGAGAAATACCCAATAAACCTTCCTACTATAAACAAGCTTTGCAGCTGTGGTCTAATATGTTTAAACGCTGCTACTCTCAGAAAGATCCTAGAGGGTATGCGTGGAAAGGTACGACAGTGGATGTAAGATGGCACTGTTTCGCTGATTTCCTTAGCGACCTACCTAAACTTGAAAATTTCGACCTTTGGATTAAAGGTCAAATCAGTGGTAAAGATAAGTACAATTTAGATAAAGATTTTAAGTTTCCTGATAACAACGTTTATAGTCGAGAAGCTTGCATGTTTGTCACTGATTTCGAGAATAAAAGTGCTGGTGGTGTTAATCGTCAAACTAAGTATAAGTTGGGCAGAGGGTAACGACCTCTGTTTAATATAAATGATGTGTGATTGTTGTTCCGATTGTTTCAACTACCTAATCTCCAAAATAAAAATAAGCAGTGGGTTCGTAGCCGGAGTTTCCGCAGGTAGAGTTACCAACTCTAATCCATTAATTCAAATAGCTCAATAGGAGCAAGTATGGCACAAGATGAAGAGTTGGCACCTATTGCAATCGCTGACCCTGATATAACATCAAGTATAAGTGTTCGAGAGCTAGGTTACAATGGTTTAAGTGTTTTATCTGGACAAATTTTAGAAGAATGCAACCCAGAGTTAGTGTGGCCTCGTTGTATATGGACATACAAGAAGATGCTCCATGATAGTACAATAGCTACAGCCGTTAATATGTTCAATGCTGCTCTTGCAGATGTCCCTTGGTACATTAAAGCACCTAAAGGATATGAAGAAGATTTAGCTGGTCAAGTTAGGTACTTAGAAACACTTCGACACGATATGGAACACTCTTGGTTAGCCTTCATTAAACAAGCTCTTAGTTATGTTTGGTATGGCTACGCCCCCTTCGAGATTGTTGGAGGTAAGCGACTAAAAGCTAAGGGTAGTAAGTATAATGATGGTTACTTCAGGCTCCGTAAACTCTCACTAAGAACACAAGATTCAATCTCGGGTTGGGATTATAAGAATAAAGGCCGTGACCTTAATGGTATGTGGCAGTTAGTTAATAAACCTCAGAGTAAGCAAGGTAACTTCTTAAGACCTTACCAACCTGCTGAGCCAGTTAAATCTGATGGGATTAAAACAGAACAATTTATTCCATTAGGTAAACTACTTCTTTTTAGAAACAATCCTCTAAAAGACTCTCCTATCGGCATTAGCCCATTCAATTCTATTTACAAGAGCTTTAAGTATAAGCTTGCGTATGAGGAGAACATGGCACATGGTGTTGTTAGCGATGTGCATGGCCTTAAAACCTTGTACTTACCTATCCAGTACATGTTGGAAGATGCTACACCAGAGGATGCTGCTGTGTATGAAATGTATAAGAAGATTATGCGTAACATACATGTGGGTCAAGAGAGTGGCATTATCCTACCAATGGTTAGGGATGAGCTTAAAGGAGATAAGCAGTTTGAATTTGAGATTGTTAACTCCACAGGTCAGAAGTCCTACGATGTTCTACAGATCATTGACAGCTACAAGAATGAAATATTAACAGCCTTATATGCAGACTTCCTAATATTAGGTCAATCAGGTGGTGGTAGTTTTGCACTATCTGAATCTAAGATGTCAGTTGTACAGATTGTTATCCGTTCTATCCTGAATGAAATCAAAGATGTTCTTAACCATAAATTAGTCCCTTTAATCTTTAAAGAGAATAAATGGGATACAGACATCATGCCTACATTTGAATTTGGTGAAGTTACTGAAACAACTATCTCTGAATTTGCTAAAGCATTCCAACAAGTATCTGCTACTAAAGGTATTCCCAAGACTGTTGCTGTTATCAATGAAACTCTTGAGAAACTTGGTTTCACTTACCGTGTACCAGAAGACACTGAACAAGAAGATTTATATGATCTTCTGGATGGTGGTGACTCCAAAGTTGGTGCGGGTATGGAGGAAGGAAATGGATCAGGTACGGGGAAAGCTACTGGATCTTCAGGTGATGGTGGTACAAGTAATTCACAAAATAACTAGAGAATAATAAATGAGTCACGAACTACTCAGACTTACCACTAAGTTATGTAACACCCCCTTGATGGTGGATGAAGCGTATTTAGATAAGGTAATGCAGATCCTAGAAGATAGGAATCTGATGAAGTCAAACTTGGCAGTGGTTGATAAGATTGCTCCAAGAAAAAGACAACTCCAATATTTTGCTGATAATCAGGTAGGTGTTGTAGATATTCATGGCGGGATTACAGATATTCCTTATCAAGCCATGTGTGAAGAAGAGGGTGTTAGCCACCAATCTATTCGAGAAGAAGTTGCACAGCTAATTAAAGCTGGAGCTAAGACTATCGTTCTTGATCAAGATAGCGGAGGCGGATTAGCGCATATGTCGTTCGAATCAGCAAACTATATTCGTAATTTAGCTGACGAGAATGACGTTAAGTTGATCTCTTATATTTCAGGATCTTCTTTTTCAGCATCTTATGTTTATACAGCAGTAGCACATGAAGTTATTTCTAACCCTTCTGCTGAAGCGGGAAGTATTGGTGTTAGGGTGCAGCTTCGTAATGCTAGTGGTTATATGAAGAATTTGGGAATTGAGGACGTCTACATTACAGCAGGCGAAGGCAAAGTACCATTTGACTCTGAAGGTAAATTCACCGATGAGTTCTTAGCAGAGGTCAAGGACGGTGTTCTTGAAATCTACGACCAATTTACAGATCACGTTGCTATGTGGAGAGGGCTTAATAAAGGAGCTGTTGAAGCATTGGGAGCTAAAACTTTTAGCACTAAGAAAGCTTTGAGTAACGGTCTTGTAGATAAAGTAATGACCCTTGAAGAGTTTAAATCTTACTTGGAGAAAACAACCAGCGGAGAAGAGATGTCGAATCCAATATCCAAACTATTAAGTCAAAATAAGAAGGACACAGAAATGTCTAAAGAAGATATGGCTCTATTATCTACTTTGCAATTGCAGGTAGAAGAGTTCCAATTGACCAACCAATCATTGGTAAGCAAAACTACATCCCTCGAAGCAGAACTCAACACTGCCCTCGAAGCTTTGAAAGAAGTTGCTAAGGAAAAAGCAGAAGCTAAGACTGCAAACCGCAAAGCTACTCTTGCAGCTATTGTTGGTGATGTCCAAGCAGAAGCCAAGGCAGTTAAGATGGCTGACCTATCAGATGAAGCTTTCGCTGATATGGTTGAGATGTTGCAATCAATGAGTACAGAAGCAGACAAGTCTGTTCTGAATACTGAATTGGGTGATGAAGGTCAAGAAGTTGTAGCTGATCCAGTGGACGCTGTTACTGCTTACCGTGAAAAAACTAAAGCTCGTTACGAACAAAAATACAATAAAAAAGGTGCTAAATAATGGCTACACAACCAACTATCGAAAATCTTGATGATGTCCGCTACTCAGACTTAGTTCTCTGGGAAGAAGTTACTGGCGGTTACTCTTATGACTCTCGTGATATCGTAAGTGTTACTGCAACTACAGGTGGTACTTTCCCACTAGGCTCAGTTATCTTCCGCCCTAAAGCTACTGCTGCTTCTGTTGCATGGGATTTGGTTGATGCTACTGGTGACATTGCTTACACCAACGATTACGCTCTTGTAATCGGCGATGATTTTGAACCAACTGAAGAAGTTACTTTTGTAACCGCCACTCCACGTAATGCTATTGCAATCTCTCGCCGTGCCCGTATCAAAGCATCTAAATTGCTTGAGAGTTTGACTGCTCATTATGCTGGTGTTACTGCTACTAACTTTGCTGACCTTCGCCGTGCTTTAGCTTCACAAGGTGTCCTTGTTGTTGATTCACTTACCGCTATCCCAGCTTAATAATTTAAAGAGATAATAAGAATATGACTCGTGTAGTAAGCCCACAAAACATTAACGAATGGACTAACCTTTCTACTGGTATTGAATTGTTACCAGTTCGTCGTTCACTCGCTGCAAACCTTGGTTTGTTCCAACCAGAATTCATGGAAGGTAAAACCTTCTTGTTGCCTGTTACCTCTGTAAATGATTACAAGATGGTAGATATTCCTTGGGGTACTCGTGTTAAGAATACTCAACGTGACAACAAAGCTCGTTTGCCAATGACCATCCCTCACTTTGCAATTGATGACTCTGTTGCCCCTGGCGATATTCAAGGTAAAATTGCTTTTGATGACTTCCTTTTGCAAAGCCGTTCAGAGACTGTAGAGTCTTTCATGGACAAGAAAAAAGAGAAAGCTCGTCAAACTGTTATGAATACTCATAACGATGCTTTCATGCACTTGATCAAGACTGGTACTGCTTATTCACCTAGTGGTACTGTGATCAACAACTACTTCACCGCTTTCGGTGTTACTCAAAGTGTGTTGAACTTAGACTTGACTCCTACTGAGAACCCTAAGACTTCTATCCAAGCAATTATCGACAACATCACTGACAACTTCGAAGGTGGTTTCGTACCAACTCGTCGTTTGGCTTTGTGTGGTCGTAACTTGTTTGATGCTTTGGCTTCACATCCTTTCGTACTTAACAGCGCTGCCATCTACAAAGAAGACACCATGTCTGTAGAGATGTTGACTGGTATTCTTGGTACTCAAGGTTTTGACTTGAATGCACGTTATCAAGCTTTCAGCTTCGGTGGTGTTGTTTGGGTACGTTGTGATTCAGAAGAAGAAATGCCTGTTGGTGAAGCTCGTGTATTCCCTACCGACTTGCCAGACTTGTTCAAAATCTTCTTTGCTCCTTCTGATTTGACTTTTGATACTATCAACAGCCCAGCTCAAGCTGAGTACTACTTTGAATTGGCTCGTGCTAACCGTACCGGAGTTGACTTCTCTTATGAGTCTAACTTCTTGGTTGGTACTCTGTGGCCTAAAGCTATCGTTAAAGTTGTTGCTGTTTACGGCGTATAATAACAAGGCGGGGAAACCCGCCAATTCTTAGGATAAAATAATGCCAAAGTTTAAAGCCTCAAATGGTGCATTCTACAATTTAAATGAGCTTGAAAAACTCAATGGTGTAGAAGGTACTGCAAGTGGTACAGGGGTTTCAGCTATTCAGGGTGTTGGTCTTACCCAAGTAGTTACATTCCCTATCTCAGCCCTTAACGTTGTTATGACTGATGCTACCACTGCTGGTAGTCATGGCGCACAAAAGATTTTTACCTTTCCAGAAGGTAATGTAATGGTACTTGGTGCTGTTACTGATTTAACTATTGCTCGTGTTGGTACTGGTTTAACCACCACCTCTGCTGTTGTTGGTTCTTTAGGTAGTGTCACTGTCTCTACGGCAGATGCAACACTAACTTCTACTGAAGCTAACATTGTTCCTTCTACAGCTTCTACTTTAGCTGCTGGTGCTGGTGTTACCAAAGGTGCCTCAACCGCAGTTGCTTCGTTGAATGGTACAACTACCCCTGCTGCTGTATTCCTTAACTTTGCAACCCCTGATGCTGGCTCTACTGCCACTGATGCGTTGACTGTTAACGGAACTATTACAATCACTTATGTAATGTTAGGTGACTCTGCTTAATACTGAGGGCGTAATTGCCCTCTTCTTTGAGGACATATTATGGCTCTTACAGATGTAGATAAAGTTAGAATTCTGATTGGCCTTACTGAGCAATCCCCTTTCTACGAAATACTTACAGATGAAGAAGTTGAATGGTTTCTTGAACTAGCTGATGGCGACATCATTGCAGCCTCAATAGAAGCTGGCTACGCAGTTGTTAGATTTCTCTCACAAATAAATACGAAAGAAAAGTTTGGTGAAGTTGAAGCTTGGAATGAAGTTTCTAAACAATATAGAGAGGCATTCCTTATATGGGCTGATGATAAGAAAACTCTAATGCTCTTACCTAAAGGCGTAATGCCTTACGCTGCCGGAGTATCTAAAGCTGATCTTAATGCAAGTATGGCTGATTGTGATAACCCCAATGTAACCAATTGGCTTTACATGAATGCTGTTGAGGTGCCTTGTTGTGTTGTTATCTAAGATGCGGTTTGATCTACTTAAACCTAAACCTTTAGTAATAAAGCGTAGAGGTGCTGGTAGTTATGTAAATCATAAGTGGGTTGAAGGTACTGCTACAGATATTGACACTCTTACATTATTTTATCCTATCGCTAAGAACTCAACTAAACAATTCCTCCCCGAAGCTCTTAGAGCTAAGAAATGGATGCACTTATTCTGCAACACAGAACTTAAAGACTTCCAAGATGGTGAAATTAAACAACAAGCGGATGAGTTTGTGTTTGATAGTGAGACATACAGAATCATGAAACTTGGTGCTTGGAAAGATGTTAGTGGTTATACAGGATATGAAGCTTACGCTTGTAAGGTTGACTCAGAAGTATTAGCAGTTAGTGGAGGTTGAGTATGAAAATAACAACTTCCTTGAAGATGGATTTACGGGGTATGGAAAAGCTTCGTAGACAGTTAAGGATGACACAGGTTGATGTGGGTTGGTTAGAAGGTGTCAATCACTGGAACAGCAATCCAAACAACCCAATCACAGTACCTGCTCTTGCTGCTCACCTTCACTACAACTCTCCTTGGGCTGGTCAAGTCCTTCTTAACCCTTATGACTCAACTAGGGTTAGCCAGATAGTTTCAGGTAATCTCAGAAAGAGTTTTGGTGTAATGGATTTTAAGATGGTCGCAAACGCCATAGGAAGCGATCTGAGAGACTTTATTGAAGTATCTATAAAGAACGTAAGCTCACCTGAGAATGACAAGGCTTGGGCTGATATTAAGACTTTCAACGACCCTCTGGTGTATGGTAGTTATATTGGTAATACACCTAACTTAATTAGTGAACTTGGTTGGGAGGTTAGATGATAGACATCTCCGCATTACAAGAAGAAGTTGGTGATATTCTAGAAACCCTTTCAGGTGTCCCTTGTATTGTTGAAGAACAAGAAGGGTATAAGCCAGCAGATAATTTTATAGCTTATAGCTTCAAAGGTTGGGAGCAGATAGGTAACGATGCCTCTGAATACCTAATAGATGGCAATACTGCGTTAACAACATACACCCTTTGGCAGTGCGCTTTAGAAGTTATTGCTGTAGGGGTAGATAGTAATCTCACTCTTGTCAATTTAACTCACCAATTAATAAAAGACTCCACAAAAGAATTATTCAAAGGTGTTGGACTAACTTATCAAGGTAAGAGTTCGGTGAAACCTTTCCCCAAAATACTGACAACGGGGTGGGAACAACGGTACATGATGACTGTAGATTTCTGTCTGGTGGTCAGTGACACCGATTCTGTAGATTACGTAGAGTTCTTAGAAATAACACATACAGTAAAAAACTTTAATGGTGACACCGTTATCGAAGAAGAGTTCACTGTAGATATAATCCCATAACAAATAATAAGGTATTTATAGATGGCAGCGCCAATTGATGATATTGTCAATGTTATTATCGACCGCCAAACTACAGCTATCACAGTTGCAGGTTTCGGTCTCCCAATGTTCCTTGGTCTTCATAAAGGCTTTACTGAACGTTACCGTGAATACGGCTCTACTTCTGAAGTAGCTGCTGACTTCTCCACTCTGTCCGATGAATACAAAGCTGCACAGGCTTACTTCGGCCAAGAGATTTCAATTAATCGTATTGCAATTGGTCGTCAGAATTCTACCATTGTAACTTACACTCCAGTAGTTGCTGATAGCACTTCTTACACAGTTACTCTGAATGGAACTTTGTTCTCATTTGTTTCTGGTGTAAGTGCTACAGCTTCAACTATCGTAACTGGTCTTATTGCAGTCATTAATGGTGGTAGTGAGCCTGTAACAGCTTCTGGTACAACAACTTTAATCTTGACTGCTGATGTTGGTGGTGTTGCTTTCTCTACGAAGGCCAGTATTAACCTTGCTCCAGTTTACACCACCACGGAATCCCTGACTGATGCTTTGACAGCAGTTCAATTGGAATCAGATGATTGGTACGGCATTAACTGTTATTCCCATGTTAAAGCTGATCAACTTGAAGTTGCTGCATTCTCTGAGTCAAACAACAAGTTGTACGGTACATCTTCTACAGATGCTAATATCGTCAATCAAACTTTGTTAGCAGATACCACTTCTATTGCTAAAGCATTATATGACATTGGCTACAACCGCACCTTCCCGTTCTACTCTGCCGATGCTGCTAAGTTCCCTGAATGCGCAATGTTTGGTGGTGAACTTGCAAGAGCCGCTGGAGCCGCTACGTGGAAGTTTAAACAACTTGGCACTATCCCCGTAAGTACACTTACAAAAAATCAACGTAGTAATGCTACGGATAAGAAATGCAATACCTACATCCGTAGAGGTGGCGTACTAATGGTCGAAGAAGGTACTGTATCTTCTGGCGAGTTTATTGATGTCATTCGTGATTCAGATTACTTTAAATCACAACTCCAAGTAGTTACTTTTAGTCGCTTGGTTAACCTTCCTAAAATACGCTTCACTAATCCTGATTTAGCTATCATCGAGAATGAGCTTCGTGCTGAAACTCAACGTGCTATTGATAGTGGTATTTTAGCGGATGTCCCTGCCCCCATTATTATTGTCCCTCGTGCAGAGAATATCCCAACCAACAGTAAAGCTCAACGTATCCTTCCAGATATTACAATCACAGCAACCTTAGCGGGTGCAGTGCATTTTGTTGATCCAATCACTGTAACCTTAACTCTTTAATTAGGAGAATATAAAAGATGGCAATTAAGACTTATTCTTCTGAAGATGTAGCAGTTATTGTTGCAGGAAGAAATGTAAGCAATCGTTCAGATGACTTCTGTACTGTTGCTATGGAAGAAGACGCATTCATGCACAGTGTAGGGTCTGACGGTGAAGGCAGTCGTTCATTGAACCCTAATCGTTCAGGAACCATTACTATCACTCTGAAACAAACTTCAGATGATAATTTGTTCATGTCTGCACTCCACACAACTGACCTAAATACTAAGCTGGGGACTTTCCCGATCTTGGTTAAGGACACTAACGGTAACTCCTTGTATGAGGGTACTGAAGCTTGGATTGTAAAATCAGCAGATGCTGGCTTCAATAAAGAAGTTGGTGATCGTGAGTGGACAGTTAAGTGTAATAAATTAATAATGGTAAATGCTGGTAGCTTCTAACAGTATTATTTAAAGGAGCTTTAATCGGCTCCTTTTTATTTCTCTAAAATTTAACAGATAGGTTTTAAATGAATAATTTAGAAACTCGTACTACAGAAATTGATGGTGAAACTTGGTCATGTAATCCTTTTATGGGGACTACTGGTGTAGGTTATCTGAAACGTCTCTTCAAAGTATTTGGTCAATCTTTTAGTGTGTTAGTATCACAAGAAGATGGTGAAGTTGGAATGGGTCGTGCTATTGATTTACTGGTAGAGAACTTGGACAAAGATGACGTAGTTGATCTAGTCAAGAAACTTTGTTCTGGTGTAATGAAAGATGGTAAAGCAATTAACTTTGATACAGAGTTTGCTGCTCGTTATGATGTGTTAATAAAAGTAGTTACCTTTGTAGTAAAAGAGAACTTCGGAAGTTTTTTTCAAAACAGCGGTATCGTAAACGTATAACGGATACCGCACCAACTAGGGTTGGATTACAGATACAAAAAGAATCAACTTTAGACATGTGGGACTCCTTTCTGTGGAGACCTGTTATGAGAGAGAAAGCAAGACTTTGGGAAGTAAAAGAACATTGGACTTTAGATGACCTTGTTACTTACCATGAAATGCAAGATATAGAGGATGCCTACACAGAAGAGGCAAACAAACCAACAGAGTAATTAGGTGGGACGAATAAATGTCTGGAAACCAATTAGCTAAGTTTTTTGCCACAGTCGGTTTTAAAGTTGACACTTCAGAATTTGATAGGGCAGTTAAGAAGGTTAAGAAAGATGTTGCTGGAATCTCTAAGAGTGTTCAAAGTAGTACAGTAGCTAAACAAGCTAGAAGTATGCGACAGAACCTGAGATTTGAGGAACAGAAAGCTCAGTATAGAAAACAAGAAGAAGCTGCAATGCTTAAACAAGCAGCTTTCCTTAATAAAGAAGATACTTACAAAAAGAAAGGTATTGCTTTAGGGGAAAAGGCTAGACAGTTTGCAGAAAAAGCTAAAGCTTCTGAGCACATGCAGTCAATAAAGCGGGAATTAGCTCTCAGGAAAGCTCATGCTGACGCCATAAGGCACAATGCCAAATTATCCCAAGCTAAAATGAAAGCTTCTGCAATGGCTGAGAAGTTTAGAAATTCAGAGTCTGTTAAGGCACTTAGAAATATACAAGCTAAACGGCAACAAGCTGTAAGAGGTGAGATTGGTAGTGCTAAAGAATTAGCTGCTATGAACACTTACTACCGTAAGCAAGAACAAGCTTATGACAAGCTCCACCAACAAGCCCTAAGAGAGAATATCAAGCTAGAGCAACGTAGGACTAAAGAAGCTAGTAGACGGACAGCACTTCAACAACGTGGTGCTAGAAGGAGCTTAGATTCAATGACTACTGGAGCTGTCGGAGGAATGACAGCAAGAGGCGCCGTTGGGGGTTTAGCTGCTGGAGCTTTTGCACAACAGAGTTTCAGAACAGCACAGTTCTCCACTGCAAGGGAACCTCAGTTTGAATTCTTAACAGGAAGTAAAGAAAAAGCTAAAGAACAAATTCAGTTCATTGATAAAGAGGTTGATAGATTATCGTTAAACCTTGGACAAGCCAATGAACAATATAAGAATCTGTTAGCCGCAGGTGGTGATGCACTTGGTATAGGACAAACTCAGAAACTGTTTACATCGTTTGCTGAGTTATCAACAATGCTTGGGACTTCTGTAGATCAACAGAATCGCGGATTACGCGCTTTTAGTCAAATGGCTAGTAAGTCTCAGGTTATGGCAGAAGAATTAAAAGGTCAGTAAAATGTTAGCTGACGTTAAACCTATTTAATTGCGGGAAAATCTTGTTAGGTGTTGACTACTGCTTTATGTTAGTGATAACATATATGCACCAAGAATAATGTCTTGGGTATAGTAAAAACGTCAACAATAGAGATGATCCGCAGTGAACACACTACAATATCTCCAGAATACAGTAAGGAGTTTTAAATGAAAAATATTCCGTTTGCAAACAGTTATTATGTAACAGAAGATGGTGATGTCTACTCTGATAAGAGTGGTAAACTAAAATTATTGAAATCCCATGTCGACAGTTCTACATATAGACGTATTAAATTAGTTACCAACACAGGAACCCCTAGAAAATATCTTGTCCACAGATTGGTGGCAATTTGTTATATAGATAACCCCCATAATCTACCAGAGGTTAACCACAAGGACGGGAATAAGCTTCACAACCATAAAGGTAATTTGGAGTGGGTTACGAGAGAAGAAAACCAAAAACATGCGTTTTCCACAGGACTTAATACAAATGTTGGAGGTAGCAACGGTAGGTGTCTCTTGAGCGAAAGTCAAGTATTACTTATCCACCAGAAACTTCTTGACGGCTATCTTGTAGTTGATTTGGCGAGAGAGTTCAACGTAACTAACGCGACTATAAAAAATATAAAGAGTAAGAAAAACTGGGGTTATATTTTGAAAGACCTCCCAGAAATACCTAAGAATCATAAAAGTAGCAACATCTCAAAGTCCACGGCACATTGGGTGTGTGATATGTTGTCTTCCGGTCACAGTGTAAAAAATATTCTCTCGCTATCTACGAATGCTAGATTAACTGAGGATATAGTTAGGGATATTAAAAGAAGAAGAACTTTCAAAGATGTGTCTTCTAATTTCATTTGGTAGTGTATTACTCAACGACTAATGCTGATGAGTGTAAGCATGTAGGGTCAAGTGACTCGAAACAGTAGGCTCTAGTAAACTAGAGAAGATATAGTCTCAACTTCTATGGAGACATAGAGAAGTTCATAAGAGAACTGGTAGTGATTAACGACCACTATTGAAGATATTTGTAGCAGAAAACCTCCCTGGTGCAGTAAAAATGTTCGCCGATGCTTTAACAGGCGGTGACACTACCAAACTCTTTAAATTAATGGAGGATGGGGAGATTGGGCTAAAGGAATTACAGAAAGTCATTGATCACATGGCGAGTATTGTAGATCCAGAATTAGTAAATAAAATGGCTAATACCCCAGCCAAGAAATTTGAGAAAATGAGAACTGCTTGGGTTCGTATGTTGGAAGCAACTAACGATGCAGGTATCCTCAACTTAATGGTTAAAACCTTTGGGGAGATGACTGATGTTCTTGAAGACTTAGCTAAGTGGGTAAGGTTAAATAAAGAAGGTTTCAAAACTCTTGGTAATGTTATTGGTCAAACTTGGTTGACAATAAAAACAGCTATCCAAATACTTCTACCTTATTGGAAGGAGCTTTTATCCCTCTTAATAGTGTCTAAGGTATACGCCTTCGCAACAGCCCTGCAAGTATTAGGTAAATCAATTACAGGAGTTCTAGCAAGACTCTTCTTAGTACCTTTGTTAGTAGCTGCTGCTGTGGTCGCTTTCCTTGATCTCAATGATGCAGTTAATGGTAAGAATAGCTTCTTTAAAGACTGGGCTAAAGATGACAAGTGGTATAGTGGGTTTGCTAAGTTTGTTTTACTTTTAGCAGATGCTGCTAAGTACACTAGGGAGTTACTGACTTCAGGTGCCATAGAACTCTACGGTAACATTACAGGTAATCAAGCACTTGTAGAGTCCGCCAAAGCTTCAAGACTACAGGCTACAAACCGTAGTGAGGCGTTGCAAGGTGAGTTACTGGCAGAGAACTCTGATACAGGTAAGGTTTTATGGAAAGCCTTCTCATCATCCTTCTCACCAATAACAGCCTTCAAGCATGGGATGGATGAAGTCAGCGCAGCAAGAGATAGGATGAATTCAGCGGCACCACCTTCTACCGTGCAGCCTACCATGGGACAAGGTATATACTTCCCAGAGAAGTCTTCACAACCTTCACAATCATCTCAGGTAAATCATATCACCGTAAACGCTCCAACAAGAGAGGGTGGTGAAATTGCTAGGATAGTGGCTCAATCACTTCCTAACTATATAAGGGATAAATAATGGCACTATTAGATTTAATATTAAAAAATGGTGGTGCCATCGGTGCAAGAATCCTTGGCTACCAACAGCAGGCTAAAAGGGACGAAGTTTATATGTCTCAGCCTGCCCATAAACCCAAACGCACAAGAGTCATAACTTCTACAGGAAAGGTGCTGGTGTTTGATACAACCACTGACATTAATCCTGTGTTCCCTTCCACTGTAACTTCATTCCCTGTTGAAGATGGTGCCAATAAATCAGACCACGTTATTAATGGCAATGCTACATTCTCTATCACTGCAATGGTGAGTGATTATTCTCACACTATGAATAGTGAGAAGGGACTAATGACTCAGGATGAGTTTTACAAAGAGTTATTGGATGTACGGAAACAGAAGAAAGAAGTTAGCTTAATAACTCCTGTAGACACTTACACAGATTTAATAATGACAAGTGTAGGTTTCCCTAGACGCTCTGGTGATGGTGTTAGTTTATTTATTGACCTTAACTTTGAACAGATAAGAACTGCTAAAAGTGAGACAACTACAGTTTTTGTTTCTCCGAGTAATCCAACAACCAATAGTAAACAATCTGGGGATACAGCAATTAACTCGGCCTCTACTAAGAAGGGTGGTAAGAAATTTGTGCCCTTCTCTGAGAGTAAGGAATCTGACGTTATTGACATAAGTACCCAAGCCAGATTGAAAGGTTACTTTGTGGAGGCTAAGAAATTTGACAACTTATAATTATCTACTCCTCCCAACAAGTACAGAAGTTGACTACCAGTATGATGTGACGTTACTAGATACAGATTACACATTCAAGTTTAAGTTCCTTACCAGAGATCCTAGATCATGGTATCTAAGTATCTTAAATCCTCTTGGTGAAATACTTCTGTCCAACCTCAGACTAACCCCTCATGTAGATTTACTTAGTCAGTATGTTTCTGATGTTCTTCCTAATGGGGTGTTAGTTCTCTTTTCTAAATCAGAGGAATTTGAAACTCCTGAAGAAGTAACTTTGGACAACCTCTTTACTAATTTCGATTTACTATTCATCACAGAGTAACCTATGGCAGATAAATTTGGAAGGAAGTATCGCCTCACTATTGGGGGCACTAATGATATTGGAGCTTCCAGTAATTTGAGGAAGTCTGCTGTCCTTACTGAACTCCATATTGAGTTTGATATTAAAGTTACAAAGAAATCTAAGCTCAATACTCTTGAGCTTAAAATATATAATCTCAAACAAGAGACTATTACACTATTTGAAGTTAAGGATGTCTTGGTTACTCTTGAAGTTGCTTATGCCGATGAACCCTTTGTAGTAATCTTCAGAGGGGATAAAACCTCAATGAAGACTGTATCAGATCCTCCAGACATTATCACAACAGTAGTTGCAGCAGAAGGATACTCCACCACAAGAGAAAGTAGGATACAAAAGCCGACACCTGAAGGTAGTACAGTTGAATCTATAATAAGAACAATAGTAAAAGATTCAATGCCTGCAATTAAAAGTGTAAATATAAACGGGGATGCTACTAAGAAAGTCTACAAGAAAGGTTACTCTCTTAATGGTAATTCTAAAGCTCAGATAGATGATATATGTAAAGCAAATAATCTTGACTGGACTATTGAAAAGAATGAGACAATTTATGTATTCCCTAAGAAGGGAGATATAAAAGTTGAAGCCATCGTAATCAGTCCTGATAATGGGTTGTTAGCTAAACCTGAAAAGACTTCACAAGACGTAAGAAACCTCAAGGACGATTTAGACATCCCCCCAGACTCAGGTATTAGATTTCAATGCCTGCTTAATCCTTTAATTAAGGCTGGTCAAATAGTTCAGATACAAGGAACGTTCAATTCTGATGGCAACTACAGAGTAGATTCAGTTTCACATAAAGGTGGGTATGAGTCACAAGATTGGACAACAACAATAGAAGCGAGTAACTACTGATGGAAGAAGATAACAACGGAGCAGAAGCTCTATCTGAATTTACAGAAGCTGTTGTTGAACACTTCCTATGGAATTTACACACTTGTATTCCTGCAAGAATAATCGAGATAACTGACTATCAGAAACAGAAAGCTACAGTACAACCTTTGATTAAAGAGCGTAATCGTGATGCTAAGGGTAATGCAGCAGGTCTACAAGACATGGCCTTCATTCAAGGGGTTCCTATCGTCTTCCCTTCTGCAAATACAGGTACTATTACGTTCCCTATTAAGAAGGGGGATATTGTTCTTCTTATATTCAGTGAACGTAGTGTTGACAATTTTGTTTTTAGTGATGGGGTTTCTCCTGTTGATCCTGATGACTTTAGGAAGCATAACTACACAGACGCTATCGCAATTGCAGGACTCAGTACCTTCTCAAAGGCTCTAGGAATCCACCCAGAGAACACTGTGTTAAGGATGAATGCCAATACAGGTAAGGAGGTTAAAATCTCCTTAACGCCTTCTGGCGACCTTCTGGTTGATTCCCCTACGCAAGTTATTGTGAATGCCACTAACAAGGTTGAAGTCAATACTAAAGTGGCTAATGTGAATGCTTCTGAATCGGTAACGATTGATAGTCCTCAGACAACTTGCACAGGGGAGTTAAGGGTGGATGGTGGGATATCTGTAGGTAATGATGTGATTACTGATGCTGGCTCAAGTGCTAACACTCACAAACATATTGGAAATCTTAGCAAACCGACGAGTACATTCATATGAGCCTAAATGCTTTGTCTTGTGCTTCAGCTATAAACTCAGCCAATGATTCAGCAATATCCACATGGCCTTCTTCAAGTTTTGCAGCGGACTTTGCTAACGCATATAAGACCTACACCCAAGGGGGGGACGTAGTAGGCACCGCATCTGGATCAGAGAATGCTTCAATCTTACAATCATTTCTATCAACAGGTGATTTTGTAACTGATGCCGACTTCGGACAAGCGTTAGCTGATTATTGGTCTACTTGTAAATTAATACCTTCTGGTGGTTCTGTCTCTGCTAGTAATGATGCTTCTTCTAAAGTGGGGGCCTTTACTGCTGCTGTTACAGCAAGTTACTCAACTACGGAATCTACACCTTACTATTTAAACTTCATAACCAACATTGAAACAGTCGCTAAAACAATTATTTGGACGGTTGTTTATCCAAACCCAACACCACCATCATTTGAGACGATAAGTTAATGTTGCAATTAGATGAAAACACACATGACCTCTTTGTTGAGAATTTCCAATTTAAAGAGATTACAACAAAGACACAAGATTTAGGGCAGAGATTAAAAATCAAATTACTCTTTTATAAAGGTGAATGGTTTTTAGATGAAGAGTATGGAATCCCCTACTTTCAGGAAGTCTTTGTTAAAGGAACAACAAGAGAAGATTTAGACAATATCTTCAAACTAGCTATTGCAAGTGAACCTGATGTAGATGAGTTGTTAACTTACACTTCAGAGTTCACACCCTCTACTCGGGTATTTAAAGTAGACGCTAAAATAAAAACAACTGAAGGGGTTGTGTACTCACTGTCCCTCAACTTATAAGAGATTAAAATGGCAGGATTAACAAGCGAAGGTTTGGTGATAAAAACCCTACCAGAAATCATTAATAGTCTAACTACAAAACTACAAGATAGGTATGGAACACCCTTTTCTGTAGGTACTAACACCCCCTCTGGTGTTTTGGTCGGTATTTTTTCAGATGAGTTATCAGATGCTTGGATGGGGGTTCAAGGCACATACGATGCAGCTTTCCCTAAAACTTCTTATGACATTAACTTAGACAATGTTGCAGACATTGTAAATGTACGAAGAATTGCAGCATCTAACTCTACAGCAGTATTACAAGTAACTGGAGCGGTGGGCAGTGTATTAGTTGAAGATTCTGTAGTCACCGTTACTGGCACTAACGAAAGGTTCTTAGTAAGTTCAGATTTGACTTTACAGAATACTCAATTCAGTGACATTACTTTAGAAGTCACTGCTGTAGTAGATACCACAGATTATGAAGTTACTATCGGAGGCACTCTTGTTTCCATTACTTCAGATGGTTCAGCTACAGCAGCGGAGATTGTAGCCTCACTAAAGGCCGCTATTGATTTAGAAGGCTTAGGGGTTACTACGACCCTCCCCACAACCGAAACGTTCCGTATCAACGTTACAGAGCCTTCTAGCGTACTTCCTATTATTGTTGGGGCCAGACTTGGTGTTACTTCTGTGTCAGGCTTAGTTACTGTTGTAGCTGAGAATACTGGGGAAGTTAAAGCTCCTGCTGGAACACTTATAACTTTACTCATCCCAGCTATTGGTGTTACTTCTGTAACTAACCTAGAAGATGGTGTAGAGGGTAGGGAAAGAGAGACTGATGAAGAACTGAGAGTTCGTAGGTATGAGTCAGTACAGATTATTGGAGCGGCTACAGAACAGGCCATCACAGCTAATGTTAAAAACCTTGCAGGTGTAACAGCAGCTTTCATTATAGCTAACAGAAGTTTTGAAGTAGACGTAGATGGAAGACCACCTAAATCCTTTGAAGTTATTGTGGAAGGTGGTGATGAACAAGAGGTTGCAGAGACAATCTGGAGATACCACCCAGCAGGTATTGAAACTGTAGGTGATATTGCAAGAACTATCGTTGATGATAATGGTTTATCTCAAGTCGTAAACTTCTCCCGTCCGATAGACATCTACATTAAGATGGAAATTGATTACACTAAATATGATGAAGAATCCTTTGCATCAAGTGGTGAAGATGGTATTAAACAAGCTGCACTTCTTTATGGAGATACGCTGAATATTGGTGTAGACGTAATCCCACAAAGATTCTTTGGCACAATCTTTAGTAGTGTTGGTGGTGTTGGGTCTCTTGTAATTAGAATTTCATCTTCAACTGATTTAATTACTTGGACACCATTTGCAACAACTCCTATTGAAGTTGGTCGTAAAGAACGTTCTGTGTTTGACATTACACGAATAGTTGTAAACGAGGTTTAACATGGTAGATCATGTTACGAGGGGTCTTAGTAGGCTCCCTGAGCAATTTAAAGAATCTGAGAACTACAAACACTTAATCCAAATCTTCTTAGAAGAGATTCAAGAAATTGAAGATACTCTACAAGAAATAAAATCGCAAAGAAGTATTGATAATGCTGTTGGTGTTCAATTAGATGGTATTGGTGAGATACTGGGTAAACGCAGAGAAGGTCTTAATGACACTGACTACAGGTTAGTATTAAAAGTACAACAGATTCTCAATGCTGGTGAAGGTCAATTCTCTACTGTATTAGACTTATGGAGAATTCTTCTTGGTAGTGACACTGCAACAATGAAAGAAGAATTCCCTGCTGGGGTTGCTCTCTTTTCTGATGTAGGTGCTCCCACCATAGCAGTAATCAACACATTAACAAAAGCTCTCCCTGTCACAGTCACAGCATCCATTACTGCCTCTTTTGATGCAGACCCTGTATTCTCTTTTGAGGGTGGTATAGGGTTGGGTTTTGGTTCTACAGGGGATTCATCTGGTGGTAAGTTTATCAGCAGATATACAAGCACAATTTAATTAGGAATTTAAAATGCCTTTTACAAAACCGGTAATCCTCCCTGAGTTTGCTTTACTAGATGCTGGCAATGGGCTTTTGGGGGCAAACAATGTACAGACTCCCGACACGTACCATAAAGAATATGGTTGGGATTATGGGGAAGCACCTCCAAGAGAATTCTTTAACTGGTTACATAGATTACAGTATCAATGGACAGCTTGGCACGACCAAGAGATGGATACTTTAAAGAGCAATGCAGTGGCATTGGCAGACATAAACAAATCAAAGTATATCTCAGATGCAGATAATTATTTCAGGAGTCAACGTTAATGGCAGCAGGTAGATTGGGTACACATAAATCCACTGGTGCTGGAACTGCTGTAGTGTACACAGTACCCTCTGGGAAGACCTCTGAGGTGTCTGTGATAGTAACCAATGCAACGGTAGGGGTAAACAATGTAACGCTATTCAGGAGTCCTACAGGGACTCCTAGTGCAACCCACACCATTCAACTGGACAGTATTCCCCTTGCAATGGGTTATGAAAGGAGTGCCTTAGTTCTCTCAGCAGGGGAGCGCATATGTTACACCACAGACAAGGCAGGCACTCATGTTGTTGTTATGGGTGTCGAATATGACTCGAAGTCTAACGAGATTAAGCAACAGGAGTTAATCACTACTAATACAGAAACTGTTGTATATTCGAATACAGCAGTAATGGACAGTAGCGTGAATATCAGTGTGAGTTTGAAAGATGGAAGTTTAGTCAGTGATTTAGCGACATGTGATCTCTATATAAGTGCAACAGATGCTGCAAGTGGTGTAAAAGTACACAACTTCTCCATCACCGCTTCAGGGGTGACTGGTTTTGAGAAAGAAGCCCTTTTCATCTCAGCTACAGATAAATTAATTTTAGTAACCTCATCACTTACTGGTGCAGTTGCGACAACAGTTCAGGGGTATAAAAGATAATGAGTGTTTCATACTTTAATAGCACAGGCATTTCCTCTAACAACTATCTGTTGTATAGGATGAAGCCTGTACCTATAACCACTCAGCTGTATGGACAAAACAATTCTATTAGCTCTTTCAAAACCCCTGTTTATAGGGCAGGGGCTTCTGATAGATCTTTCGCCACCGCAGCGGATACAGGGGTCACATTATACACGACAAGTGCGTTAGGTATAGCTTCAGTTACTGCAGCTGTAACTTACACAACCTACCTCACATCCGCTGTGGCTGTGGCTTTCCACTTCAGTTCTGCCGACTCATGTTTGTATGTCCTCATTAACGCAGGTAGCAGTTATAGGCTTATTAAGATAAGTGACACTACAGGGGCAGTCACTACCATAGGTGCCAGCTTCACACCCACAACACTCTTGAACTGGCCCACTAGTGGGATAAATATGGGTACGATGGAGGTTAATACTACATCTGGTGATATCCAGATTAACTACAATGGCTTCACCCACTCCCTTAATAAAACCTCGGGGGCTATTGTCACACAAGATGTCCCTGTAACACTAGGTGCGTATGTAGCTAAGGGTGTTATTTACACAACTCAAGATGGTACTGTTGGCATAACTGCTCAGTACACATCCGCTTTAGACTCCTCATTCTCCTGCCCCGCACTGGTAAGTACTACCTACGGACACATCTCAGGTTTTAGTATACCAGTTCATCTAGGGAGTAATATTGGGTCTGGTGCGAGTACCACAACTTCTGCACTACTACATGCTTATAATATTATACTCCTAGATAATGACAAAGTTTATATATCCACCCTCAGAGAGACTTGTACTATGGGGTGTAAGCTTTACCTCCGATCTGACTTTGATAAGTATATAAAGTCCCTTGCTAACATCGGAACTGGGGTTGTCTAATGAAGATAGTCCAAGTTTATGATTTTACAGTTGGTTCAATCTTCAACTTAAATGTAATACCCCCTGAGTTTCAGGGGCAGATGGGGACAGTTTACCATGACCTTACAGGGCACCCTCTTGAGTTACAAATAACGAACGGGTGGCGCTACATAGGTGGGGAGTTCTTACCCCCTGTTGATATATCCCCAACCTTCGGAAGAATAATAACTCGACTAGCTTATCGTAACCGTTTCAATGCTGCTGAGAAGAGAGCCTTAAAGAAAGCTTCTTTAGGATTAAACCTAAACCTAACAGAAGATCAGTGGTTGACGGTGGCCGTAGCTCAAGATGATATTATGTCTGCTGGTTATGTCCACTTAGACAGACCTGAAACTATATCTGGTACACAAGCTTTAGAAGCTCTTGGGTTGATTGGTGCTGGTAGGTCTGTAGAAGTATTATCCCCTCCTGTATGGTCTTTAGAACTTCTTGCTGAGTCAAGGGTCATCTTTGGACTACCTGCTGTACCAACAGATACTGAAATGCTTGCCAATGGTGGTAAAGGTTATTCAACAGTAGGCCAGTTCATGGCAGACCATCCAAACTATGGAAACTAAATGAAAACTAAAACAAAACAGATTGTGGAAGCAGTGGAACAACTTGAATTGATTGAGGAAGTTAAAACACTTTGTGTTGAGACTATTCTTAAAGCACAACTCAATATCCACTTAGATAAAGAAACATTCAAAAATGTCCTCACTTACTGTAAGTCAGACATGGACAAAGTTAACAAAGTTATCCATTACGCAAACATTGCAGGATTAGAAGCTGTTAAACAGGTAATCAAAGGCTAAAAATGCAAACTGCTAAAGTTATCTTTGGATCAAACAACCTACCTTTCTCACTCCTGATAAAACTTTTCACCCTTTCTAGCTGGTGTCACTGTGCAATCATTGATGGTGATTATGTGATAGACACAACTTTATTGTCAGGGGTGCGGAGAATAACTTTAGATGAATGGAAATCCCACTACATTAAACACGAAGTGGTGGAGTTCCCTATTTCTGATTTAGAAAACTCCTTAGCTTGGGCTAGAGATCAGATAGGTAAGAAGTATGACATGCTGGGGATACTCTCTCTAGCATTACATAAGAAATACGAAGATGTTGACAAATGGTTCTGTAGTGAATTAGTTGCACAGTATCTAGGAATTAAATATAAGGTTTGGAGGTTATCACCTCAGTTCCTTAAACAACTTTCAAATGTTCTGAAAGGATGGATTACATGAGAGTACCAACTAAATCATTAACCTTTGCTGCTGCATCCCTCATAGCGTTCCTTACGTTGTGGGAGAGTGGTGGTGAGGTTATTACTACAGTATATGCTGATAAGCTTGCTGGTGGATTACCAACAGTTTGTAACGGTATCACTAAGTACTCCTATAAAGAGAGGCCAATTATTGTTGGTGAAGTGTGGACTAAAGAAGAATGTTACAAAGCTGAATCTTTTGTAATTAATAATACACAAACTAAGTTGGCTAAATGTATGCCCTACTCCACACAAGAAGCTTTTGATGCTTTAACCAGCTTATCCCATAACATGGGAGTTGAAAGAGTTTGTAGTCAATCGAGAGCAGTTAGATTAATTAATGCTGGAAATATGGTTGAAGGTTGTAGAGCAATTGCTTGGGGCGTAGACGGTAAACCTGTGTGGGCTTCTGCTGAAGGGAAGTTCTATTGGGGCTTACACAGACGTAGGTTGAATGAAATGAAATTATGTATGAGAGGGAATGAGTGATGGCTAACTTCTCACTAACACCTTGGTTGCTAAATCCAGCAACGAGTAGATTTGAATCAAATTATGTTGCCCCACCCATTAATAAAACGATCACAGTAACCGCTACGGGTGGGCAGAATTTTGGTGGTGGCCCTAGTGTTGTTCTGTTCGATCAGTTTATTGGAAACAACTTTCAGCCCGCATTTAGAACGCCAGATGTTGGGTATTGGGACAATATAACAACATATGTTGCAGGTATCCCTAAACTTTATTTTGACCCAGCAACTAATAGGACTTGGTTGTCTGGACGTGACCCTCAGAATTTTGGACAGAATAGCTGGAATATGGCTGGGCTATTTAAGAAGTTCGGCAACACTACACAATTCAGATTTTCTCAGCGTACTTATGTGCCTGTTGGTAAGTTGTTTCCGGGCGCTGCCTCTGCTGGTGTTTTCCCTGCTGTATCCTCGTGGAAAATGTCGTGGTTTGGTAAAACTGCTGCGGGTGATGCCGACCTTGTAGGCACTGGTGCGCCTTATCGAAACGTTTGCATTCCAAGTCACACAGGGAATGGCGCGATTTACGTTGGTGGAAATACCAATGCACCAATTTGGTGGGACGGCTCGCAAAATAGGACAATCACATCGGGGTTTTCATTAACAGCGCCAACAATGTATTCATATTATCAAGATGGGGCTGGCACTTATGATCAGTTCGACCGCACGGCTGAAATTCTATACGCAAACGATAATTCTGGGGGCGTAACAGTTCGTACAACTACCGACCCCTTTCATGGTGATGGTGGTGACGGGGCTTTCACAACAAGAGACTATGACGGTGTTAGAATCCCAGGTTGGTTTGGAAATCAAGCGACATGGGTTGACGTTGTTCCGCTCTACAACGATGTGTATATCGCAACAGGTGTAAACTCTCGTGCAGCGGTTTATGTGTCTAACTCGCCCACTGTTAGCGGCCCCTCAAATATGCACATACTCTACCCTGAAATATGGAATACAGGAACGGTACAGGCAGTGCTAAAAGACCATAACGATTTCGGGGCTAGCACTTACATTCACATCGAGCTTGCTGATGGCACTTGGCTTGAAAACGTAGCATTCACGAGGTCGTAAAATGTCAGATATTTTAACAGATAGTACGATTCTCATAGCTGATGGAGCGGGCAATGCTACTGTGGTTATTCCGGCAATCCCAGCTGGGCCAAATCGTAATTTAATAATTACTGTCCAAATGTACAACGGTGCGACAAACTCACGCACTCCCACTAGCGTTGGGGCAAACGGTGAGTTTGCAGCATACATTACTGGAGATCCCGTAGGTGTTGATATCCCCCGCGTAGCTTTAGCCTCTTATGTTTTTTTCGAACATCAGATTCCAAACATTGAAGGACAGATACTGTCCACGTCAGGACAAGGGGGGACATTAAAATCGGTTGAATATTGCGTTCTTCAAAACCGCTCCCAACAGCTGCCAATCAATAAAAATTATGGTACTCAGGCAAGCGGAACCATCACATTACCGCTAACTCGTGAAGCAAACTCAATCACAGTTGCTCGCGGTGCCTGTTCATCATCTAGCACAAACCTCACATTCACAAACCCATCCCGTGTAGGATCTGTAGGCACAACTCGGCTAATCTCATACGCAAACGTTGTTGACACGGCGAGAACTGCTAACTTCACATCATCGACAAGTGGCAGCTATACCCACGCACACGTATTTAATGTTAAAGAAGTAAGTTTACAGACTATCGTTAGTGTTAACAGTGGGGCAGGAATTAATGCGGGGTCTACAGGTAACACAGCAGTATTAACCGGATTTGGCGGAACCCCAACAAGCGGGACATTTGCAGCAAAACCTTTAACTAACTTAGGCGGCACTGCAACAAATCCGACGTTTGATTTTGGCGGTTTTGTAGACGGTCAAACATTCCCGCTAATCGGATCTAGCCAGAATATTATATTCAACTATTTATCTGAGACTGCAGTTTTATCAGTTGTTGTTAATTCAGCGGCGGGCATGACACCAACTACTGTTAACACGCCTGATTTATATGACCCCAAAAAACTTGGGTTTCATTTAGCAGCGGCTGGGTACACTCCGGTAAATGGTGATTTAATAATTGGAACTGATGCAGATGCGACATGGTTGCCGGACACTGGCGGATCTGCACCATCAGTTCCGATTACGACTACGGTTTGGCACTGGGTATTGGCTACAGGAATAATGCATAGCCACTCGGTAACAATAACCGCCGAAGGTGTCACATCCTCTACACCAAAATCTTATTTTATTGGGTTAGGGATTGGTATAGGTTTTGGGATTTAGTTTTAAAATTCAACTTTAAATAAAGGTATAAAGAATGTCTAGTATTATTGGTAGTTCAATAGCAAGGGGTGCAGCCACTATAACCCCTAACAGTGGAGCAAACCTCCCACTGAAAGCCTACGGTGTCTATGCAGGTGGTGCAGGGGCACTACATTATGTAGGTGATGACGGAGTGGAGGATACTGTAACATTGGTAGCAGGACAAACATGGCCTGTGGCTGTTGTTAAAGTGTTCGCAGACAGTACAGCAACAGACCTCAAAGGGTTTAGGTTGTATATCTAAATGAAAATCAACAAAGATTGGAAGACTGTATTTAAACGTTATAGTTTCATCACTCATCTGTTGATTGCTATCTCATCTGTAGGGTTGCTAGCAATGGCTCCCTACATTGATTATATTCCTATGTGGGCTGGGTTGTCTCTTATGGCAACCTTCGCCCTTATGGGGATTGCAGGTAGTTTTATCAAACAAGAAGTGGTCGAGGATAAGCAGAATGATTGTAAATTGGATTAAGTCAAAACTTATAGTCATCTTATCCACTCTGCTTGTCTGTAGTGTCCTAGGAGGCTCTCTAGTAACATACCTATACATTGACTCTAAAGAAGATCTAGCATCGCTCACAGAGCAGCACAAGGGCTTACAGAGGGATTATGGGGATCTAGTCGAGAGCAAAGATAAACTCACTGAGAGCTGTGAGGTAACTAAGAAGAGTTTAAGAGATGTTTTGGTTAAGTTGGGTAATATAGAGACTCACACCACAACCTCTATAACCGGAATAGAAACTTACAGACCTAAATGTGTACAACCTAAGATTACCTCTGTAGAAGAGGGGGTGTTGAATGAAATTGAATACGTTGATATTGATGCCCCTCTTGATCCTAAGTTTATCAGGTTGTCAGAGAGTGGTTTATCAAACTAAAGAGGTTGCGGTGTTACCAGACCAAGGTATGTTGATTCACCCTTGTAAGAAGACACTGGGGTTCACTACAGTAAGAGAATTAGCCATCAACAACAGAAAGAACTTAGGTTGTATTGAAAGATACCAAGTTGTAGTTGATGAGTTAATTACATGGAAAGAAGAACAATTAAAAATATACAATCCACAAACTAACAAAGAGAAATAAGTATGCCAGCAGTAATTGTGAAAAGAGGTGGTTCATCTTCAAGCGGTAGTTCAAGCTCAGCAGGTTCCTCAAGACTTGTAATGAGTGAGGATAAGAAAGTAGTTCCTGTTGTTATTGTAGTAGAAGATGATTCTATTGCAGTGTACACAGAGCAAGAAGCAGTTGATATTCTAGCGAAGGGATAACGTTGTGGGTAATGAGATATTTTTAATCATCCTTACCCTTGCAGCTACGCTCACGGTAAAACGTGAGCAATTCCCTGCATTGATTTATATGGTGTTCGCCTTTCTTGTTTATTTTACCTCCCTTCTCATGGATAACACTTTACACATTTTGAAAATGGCGGCTATCTCTGAGATGTTCTTAGTTGGTATGTTGTTTTGCATGAGAGGCTGCTTAAACTCAGTATTAGTCAAATGGCTCATCCCCATCGCTACAATAATGATTCCAGTACATTTCTTGGGTTGGAGTTTAGAATACAACAATCAATCTTTAGATACCTATAACACAATAGTTTATTTGTACTGGGGTGTAATTATGCTTTTATTTTTATTGGCGGGACGTATGAATGGAAATCGTGTTAGGAATACTCGTTTTCTCAGGGACGTTGACAGTGAGTTTAATCTTGTGGGCAAGGTATATAAGAAATGGTAAAACTGCTAACAGAAACAGTACTGGGATATAAGGCAGCTTTTCTTAACTATAAGGCAGGTATTACAACTGCATTCAGTGGGGTTCTTGTGTGGGTTATTGATTTTCTTTCTTGGTTTAATTCAAACCTAACCCACTTCGCTGCTTACGCATCTTTCATCCTAGTTCTTACAATGATTATTGCTCACTTTGCCTCTACCACCAGAGAGAACAGAAAAGCCAAAGAAGATACTCGGATGAAAGAACTAGAGTTGGAATTAAAGAATATAGAGATGGAAGGTGAGAAGTTAAAGAATGAGTTGTTAAGGATAGAACTTAAAGCAAGACAACACCAATCTGAGGATTAAATCATGTCAAGGATATTTACTCCAAACGGTTGGAAATGGAATGTTGAACAGCTCCATAAAACGTTATTGGGGTTAGAGGGAGATATTGAAGCTCTTAGTGACTTAAATTTAATAAATACCCTAAGTGACCTACCCACTCCCGTAGGTAATGTTATAACACTCACAGGGGGAAATTGGTTTATACTAAACCACATAGACTTAGAGGGTAATAGAGTATTACTTGAAGGTATCAATGCCCTGATAGGCTTCAGCTCTGAAACAAGCTCAATAACGTCTACTGGATTACCCAACGGGCAAGTTATGATCTCTGGTACAGACACTACCCCTATCCAAAACCTATCCATAACCAGTCCTGCCGGAACTCAGGCGGTAGAGTTTATAGGTGCCACTGGGCAAGAGGCTATAGATTGGGTGGCCGTGAACTTTGTCAATTGTGAGACGGTGGGGTTAATCTCAAACTATTCAAACTTTGTCATGCAAGACAGTGCTTTCTTATTTAGTGCTGGTGTCACATTTGATGGGACTATGGGGACAATAGCATTAGAGTCTACATTCTTTAATCAACCTACAGGAACTTTAATTAATTTACCTGCAACCTTGAACATATCAAGAAGGTTCAGAATAATATACTCTAGTTTCGTAGTCACAAGTGGTAACGTCGGTATAGCATCCTCTACAAGTGCGGGTATTCCTGTCGAGGGTTATATCCTAGATACTGTAAACTTTTCAGGAGGAGGTTCCTATCTTACTGGGGTGCAACCTAACGATAATAAATCTTTGTTTTCTAATTGTAAAGGGGTGAACAACTCTAATACTATTGCTGATGTTAGGATGGAAGGTAACGCGATCACAACAGTGGTCACAACAGCAGGTGTTGCTTATAAGTTAGCAGGTAATTTCCTACTAAACTCAGTCTCTCAAAGGTTTGAGTTAGTAGACAATAAACTTTACTATAGAGGAGCTGTGCCAAAGACTTTCTCAGTCAGTGCTATTGTTACATTGTCAAGTGGGAATAATAACGAGGTAGGTTTATATATAGGGTTGAATGGGGTTGCTGTTGCACAAAGTGAATTCTACACTACAATGAGTGGGACTGGTCGAGCAGAGAATGTCGCCTGTCGAGTGATCCTGACACTACAACCTGACGATTATGTAGACATTTATACTGAGAATAGTGGGACTACTGTAGATATTCTAGGAGAGTACGCATCTCTTTGGGTTACTCCGGCTACAAACTAATAACCTATGACAATAAATAATAATTACATAAAATAAGAATAGCTTTAAGCCCCTCACTGTAATAGGTGTTGGGGCTTTTTTGTTTATGGGTATATAACTATATCCTTAGTGCAGACAAGCTTACCTGTTAAATGTAAATTATCACACACTTCCTTGGCTTGCCACAAACTACTCCAACATCTAGTAATATCTAATCTCTCAGAACCATATAAATCATTCCAATATGTCTTTAACCAACCACCACAGTAAGTTTTACGGTATTGTGGGTAGTACAGTCCATTAAGAGACTTCTTAATTCTGGTTTCAAATTTCATCAACCCCTCACTTACTGTTTAGAAAATTATTAATCAGTTTCTTAACTTGACGACTGACTGAGTGTTGTGAGAGACTATAAAGGGCAGTTTGTAAAGCTGTACCAGTTGTAATGTCAGGTTTATAACTATAGAGGGTAGAGTTATTAGCAACCTCAACACCTGTACGTTTACAGAACATATCCTCTTTAGAGCAGATGGAGTATTTATACTGTACAACATTATCAACTACACGATAAAGAATAGTCAGAGCTACATCCTTACCACGAGTGTATGTAGGAGATTTAAGGTGTTTAATCTTCCAAGGAGTTTCTTTAGTAGAAGCTTTAACAGGCACTAGAGATCTATAATCACCTCCGTACTTATCTGAGTAAGAGACAATACTACAATCTCCGTTGAATGTATAATTAAAACCTTCAAAATTGCCAATTGAAGCATCTTCCCATAACCTTGAGTGATCATATTGTGGAGCCATCGTTGCCAATGTTTCTCCAGTCCATACACAAGCATAGTTTTCACCAACATTCTTAAACTTAACAAAAGTACCTACAGGTAAATCTTGTAAACATTTGTATTCCATTTGCTTCTCCTGTTCATGTTGAGGAAGATCATCTTGTTTAAGGATGTAGCGGTCTGTCCCCCAATCCGTGTTATCGCTTCTACCCTCATCATAGATGTTACCACTAGAGAGCAACCTGTCCCATCTACTATGCCCTTTTGAGTCCATATAGCAGAATATTGTAGAGTTCTGATAGCCCCCAATATACTCAGAATCCACAGCAATATATTTACTTGGGATATTTGCCCAATCCACACCTGACTTAACGCCAATCATATTACTCATAATTATCCTCCAAAAGTTCTAATAAAATTAACACCACCAACACAGTCATACAATGTATACCCATCTAATTGCCCATTATTAGTAATCCTAATAAACAACTGACTATTAATCCACTGGTATCCTATCATTCTTTCTCCCTTATCTTCAAGAGCTTCTTGTAATTTAGTTAAGAATTCTTGACCCTTCTCTCGTAGTTTACTCATACCGGCACCACTAATAGAAACACACTTATAATAAAAGAAGCCGCCAGCAAAACAAGAATACAATCCCAAAGCTTATTCACCATTTAAATAATCCTCCAACCATTCTTTAGTTAACACATTCCAGAAAGGATCTTCTGGGTAATCAAGGTAATATTCTTTATAGGAGTATAGCATAATATCTCCATAGCTATTAACACCGCAAAATCCCCACAACCCAAAGAACTCACTCTTATCATATACAGAAGGCCAATGATAACCTTCTCCTATCAACTTTGTCAACAACCATTGGTAAGTTTCTTGGGTTAGGTGTTTAGTTTCAATGCAATGTTCTAGTGGGAAGTTCATATTAATCCTTGCTTACTAGGTGCCAGACTACCATTATTAAAGCTATAGGCCAGAACACAATTAACCAGAATATGAACCAACCTATACTAAACTGTCTCTTCTCTTTAGGTGGTACAACTATACCGTGTTTGATCTTCTCTATCTCAAGTTCTAACTCTTTAATCTTTAGATCACTCATATTAATTCCTCCTCAATATTAATTCGATACTTACCACCCTGTGTGTCTAAGAACTCTTCTACAATAGCTTCAAAACAACACATCCACACATCACCGTCATTGAACTCATTAAAGTCAAGAATAATCTGTCTAATAACATCTTTATTCACTTTCATATTATTTCTCCTCAATATCTTTAGGTACGGCTATAATAACACACTCTTGATTCCTTGGTAAAGTTTCTTCGCAAGAAGATTTAATACTTGTCTCATAAACTTCCGCACCAAGAATGAGGCTAGCTCCTAGTAAGAGTAATCCAAAGATAAAGGCCACACCACCACAGCTGTCACTAGCCCCTGCTGAAGTTACAGTAACCCAAAATATAAACACTACTAAGATAAGCACTAATATTTCTACTGTCATAATTAATTTCCTCTAGTTAAATAAACAAAAACCCCGCAAAGACTATCTCTAGTCCATGCAGGGTATATTAGGTTAGTTATTTAGGGTTGTCAACATTTATTTCTTATTCACTTCGAGAAAGGGTACCGTGCTGTTAGGTAGCATTGTCGTTGGTAGAACACCATTCCATTTTTCTGCTTTGACTAGGTCAACTAGGTTCTCATTCTTAGCAAGAGCATTAGCTCGTGCTTGAATAGCTGCAGCTTCAGCATCACCAATCAGTCGAATAGCTTCTGCATCTGCTTTAGCTTGAGCAAGCTTAGAATCAGCTTCACCCTGAGCCTTAGTTACCGCAATAGCTGCATCGGCCTCCGCTGTCTTAATTTCATTTTCCCGTTGGATGGAGATTTGAGTAGCCTGAATCTTAGAGTTGATAGCTCCTGTCACTTGAGGGGGTAGACGTAAATCACCGACCCAGTAGACTCGCTCTACATTAATACCGATATCTTTAACTTGCTTACGGACAGTATCTTCCACTTCAGCAATTAAGTCTGTCTTACCCATACCGTAGACAGATTCGATAGAGCGTGTAGAGGCTGCCTTGACGATAGCATCCCGCACCATGTTACGAAGATACAAGTCAGTAATCTCATCTACACCCTTACGATACTTCTGGAACACCACAGACACTTTATCAGGTAGGATGTTGTAAGTGATACCAATATCTGCACTTACTGACAAACCCTCTTTAGTACCAAAGCTAATAGACTCATCATTCTCACTCCCTTCGTCATTACCTAATGTCCAAACATAGTTTTGTGAAAATGTGGGGAATAGGAATAAGTCTTCATTCATGCCAATCCAGTAACGACCAGTGCCAAGAACTTCGCTGTCCACCCCCTTAGCCCCACCTAACAAGTAAACCTTAACACCAACATTACCCGCTGGTACTTTAGAACAACCTGCAAATACTGATGTGAGTGCAATAATGCCAATTGTAAGTAATTTCTTCATAATTATTTTGCTCCTTTAAAGAATGATTTAATAAAGTAATAGACTGCTGGGAAAGATAATATAACGTCAGCAAAACCCAGCATAACTAATTCTGTACTTGCTGCTGAGAACAAGTAGGGTAGCACTATACCAATGTTTACAAATAAAAACAATGTCATGGCTACCAATTTAAAATATGTAATCATAAATCTCCTATTTAATTAAATTAAAGCCTCCTGTGGAAGCAAGGCTATTGAAACACTAAGTTGATGTTGTGTCGACTATATTTTACTTAAGAAGCACATGCCTCACAAGCAACATTTTGGCTGGCTTGTACTCCACTCTCAGAACGACAATAATACGCCCCTTTTATGTTAGGGTCAAGAAGTATCTTCTGATGTACCCTAGCAATAACTTTAGGGTCTTCTTCCGCCGAAAAGAAGGTGTTCAACGACTGCCCTTGGTCTACGTGAGGTTGTCTTGCACTTGCCAGATCAACTAGTCTGTCTTGTGGGATTTCAAAAGCAGTTGCATAAACAAGAACCTCTTCTTCTGTGAAACCCTTTATCCCCTTCAGACTACCTTTGTTAGCAATAAGGTGTCTCACTACCTTTTTAACATCCATTCCCTTTTTCATCATCAATGACAAGAGTTGTGGGTTAATCCTAGTCATACTGCCACTAGCGGTATCTTGCATGAAAGCATTAGCCAACCAAGGCTCAATACCTTGCGACTTCTGCCCTGCCAGAACACTACTAGACAGATTTGGAGCAACAGCATTTAAGTGCGAGTGTGCTTGCCCCCAACCTTGCATCTTCTTACCACAAACCCCGAAATCGTAAATATATTGACTAGCAAGGGTGGACTCTTTCTTCAGGTGACTGAATACTTCAGTGTTAATGAAGTTAGCCTCCAATGATGTCCAAGGAACCATCTCTTCTTGCAATAGGGATGCAAAACCCAAAACCCCTAAACCAAGACTCTTCCAATTTTCCGTGTACCTTACAGCTTTCTCCAGTCCAATAACACCCTTCTGTTTTTCGATGAACTCATTAGCCATTGCATCTAATAGCATTATAGCTAAGAAAACACTAGCTTGGTCTTTGTACTCTCGGAAGAGTGTCGCCACCATTGAAGAAATAATACAGGTGTAAGTTTCATCCAATGTCGCGTAAAGAGTGATTTCTGTACAAAGGTTTGATGCCACATGTAATTTCGGGTACCACTCTGGTTGTAGGGCATTAACAACGTCTGGTTTCCAGATATACCCCTTACCACGGTTCATACGAGTAGCTAAGACCTTGTTGTGTCTACGCCGTAGTTCAGCATCTTTCCCTAAGTTGGCAATTACCTCATTAGAATAATTCCAACCAATATTCTGACCCTCTGGATTAGCACGTAGACTATCACACCATTCCTCAAAATCTCCATGATCAATAGGGAGATAGCTGGCAACTGCCCCTCTTCTTGTATTGCCTTGACTAATCCATTTAGCGGTTGACTGAAGTATCTCTTTAGGTAAAGAAGAGCCTGTAGCCTTACCTCCAGCACTTATCTTTTGCCCTCTTGGTCTTACATCCCCAATATAAGCACTGGTTCCAAACCCATTCTTACTGAGTAACGCAATTTCTTTAGCTGCATCATAAAACCCCCCAACACTGTCGTGTACATAAGTCCCACTACAACTAATAGAACACCCACGATCTGTCCCAGTGTTAGCCAAGGCTGGGGTTGATAGCTGGAAATGGTTCTTCCACATAATGGAGAAGAATGCATCTTTAACAGTACTCCCATGATACTGTCTAATCCGCTTCCCTATCTCACCATATTTGGGGTGACCTACGTCAGGTAGCTTGGTGGAATATTTAGCTAAATATTCACTGATTCTTTGTAGCTGCTCTTTCAAACCGTCTGCTTGATACTCGTAGGAGTATTTAAACATTTGGTAACTTCCGGTAGTGTACCAATCTGGGTACTTCCCTTCTGCTTGCCCTTGCTTACGGGCGTCACTTAATTCTGTGTATATGTCAGTCACTTGACCTCCCATCCATCTTCCAACTCAAAAGATTCAGCAACCCAATTACTTGAGTAACTTCCATCTGATTGAGCAAAGAAGTCGTGTAATCGTAATGAGTTAATGTCATCATAAAACCACTCAGCTACAGGGTTATACTTAGGCTTAAATAAAGGCTTAAACCCTGCATTAATTAGACAAACATCCACACGGTGTTCTGCGAAATGGTTGGCCTGTGTGAGCGTATATGTAGAAAGTTCCCCATCACTAAAAGTTACCCTATTAATTTCCTTCTCATGCTCTGCAAGTTTAGTTGCCAACTCATAAGCAAGTTCTTGGTAACTGTCCACTGGACGTTCGTTGTATTGTGCTTCCAAGTTAAACAACAAGGCACCACCAAGACTATGCAAATTCTCCTCACGAACAGAAGAATTAATTCCGCTTGCAACATTACGAAGCTTATTACCTCCCTTCACATTGTAATGTTTCAAGAATGCGAATGTAGAGTAAAGAGCAGCACCTTCAATCATACTAAAAGCTAGAGTAGACGCAGCTAAATCTTTAGATCCAATAATACCATCAATGAAGTCCATTCTACCTTTTAATACAGGATTTTGTTTGTAACTCTCATAGAATTCTATTGTGTCCAAGTTCAGGTGTGTATTCAAAGCATTATAAAAAGGAGCGTGAGAATTAAGCTCAGCGTTTGCATTAGCAACAGCCATTCTTTTAATACACTGCGGTGCAAAGCTTTTTAGTATCTTACCACCCCAATATTCATTACCCGCTTTAAGTTCATAGAGGGTAAACAAGTTCAGAGACTTAATTACAGCCTGTCTTTCTTTACTACTAAACTCTGTCTTAACTTGATGAATGTCATCCTCAACAGGAAACTCACTCCAAGGCCACTGTATACTGAACTGGGTATCAGCAAGACTTGATGCTGGTTCAAACACCTCAAGGTATGCGTCATATTGCTTGTGTAAGTATTGTAGTGTATCTTTTGAATACACAGGAAATTCTAATTCACCCTTGCTCATTCAATCTCCTTAAGAATAGCTTTAAATACTTCTGGACTACTACCAATAAACTTCTCACTATTAATTACGGTAACTGGGATATTACGGATACCCAACTCTTTAGCTTTTAACATACCTTCTTCTGTATCAATATCAACTTCAGTGAAAGTGATACCTTTCTCAGTTAACCCTTTCTTAATTGAGGCACAACCAACACACCATTTTGCCGAGTAAACAATTACTTCTTTCATCAAATACAATCCCCCTCATCATAAACAAACTCACCAACTAATTCACGTTTCATCTTATTAGGATCTAAACCTTTTAATGTCTCTCGTAAGTAAGGGTCATTAGTATGGATCTTAGCTTCATAGCTTGAGTATCCAGAGTTAAGCCATTCTTTATCAAGTCTTTCTTCCCCTATCACCATCAACCCTTCCCACGGTTCATTGCTTAACCTTGTACGGTGGTTGCAATGGATAATCTCATAAGGTTGTGAAGTATCAATACCCACTTCATAGAAGCATTTCTCCATCAGAGTTTTATCATCCTGTTTAGCAGACATTTTAAACACTGGATTTAAAAGTAAATCTTTAAAACTATAACTAATCGGTACACTCATTATTTGTTTCCTTCTCGTAATTTAAAATTATTACAGACTTCATTAGGAATTAATTTTCTATTCTGTATCCAATGTTTGAAGTTACCACTCCAGAAGTTTAAATCCTTATCTACATGGCTAACCCCTTCCTCAAAACCGTTAATAAACTGTAGTGCACTGTGCAACTCGAAAGATTTAATAGGAGTAGCTTGATGCTCTACACAACTTGCATGTGGGGTCTCATCGTCAACTAAACGACTATACACACGATCCACTGTTTCCTCACTTAAGTCAAGTTTACGGAAACTTACTTGAGCTGTACCTGCTGCTGATATTTGTTTAGCACGTTCAACGTCAACCTCAAGACCGTTATGGTGATATTCTAAGAACGCATCACCATCACTTGCCCTGAAGTGTTCAACATAAGGGGTATGCCACTCCCCTTCCCGCAACACTTCAGCTTCGGCTAATTCATAAGCTTCCCACATGCAACGAGCTAACTCTTGAATGAAAGGATCTGCTGCTGGGTGTACTCGTAAATGAAAGAAGTTATCAATTTCAGTAGCTGTAATAACACCACGTACAAATGTGAAGGCTTCACCAATACGATTAACAATTTGTTTATGGTAGCCAGCATTATCGAAAGCCTTCATAGCATCAGCACTTAAACAAGCAGCATGATACCAAGCATCCTCTCTATTTAGTGAATAGCTTCTAGCATCCCTCCCATCCCACACCTTAACATGTTCTTCAATTTCCTCTCCAGCAACCATTCCTGCTTGATTACTTCCCCAATGAACTGGAGTAACAGGGTTATTACGAATCTGATCAATTACCTTACTTACTGGAACAGCACGACTACTCTGAGCATTACGTGAGAACATTCTGTGTGTGTTCAACTCAGCAAGAATACACTTAGGGGCTTCATATTCCCAAGTTGTAATAATTGTACCAGAATAAGCTGAAACACTCTTTGCAACTACACGAGCACTAATCCCACCTTTACCAATAACTTCTGACTTGTATTTAATCTCTGTCAATATCTTCTCCTCAATACAAATATTCTGGAATGTGTTGTTTTAGATCTGGACTTGGGAAGTTATTATACTTCTTCACCTTATGAGTATCTAAATCTTTAACACAATAATAAGTAACACCATCTTCTGCCACATTCTCATCTACATAACGATTAGGAGTCCCATCTAACCAACCCTCAGCTAACTCATAACTTGTTGTATATTTGAGTTGGTTATTTAAACACACTTCATTACAACATTCAACTATATTAACTCCAGCAAGTTCAAGTTTAATTACTGCTTGTTGTAGGAAGTACATTAAATCCACTACAGCATCAACTGTCTCTACTACATCCCTTTGATTAACAGCCTCTTGAAACTCATCTAATTCCTCTTGTAGCAATGGGACTAAATCTTCTAAATCACAACAGAGAGTTGTTTTGTCTGTATAATCCAAAGCACCTAGTATTCCCGTACTACTCATAAACTCTCTAATCTGTTGTTTCACTTTCTTCCTCCACATCAATGGTAAAACCGTAATCCTCTGTTGTACTAATTCTATTATAGTGTTTACCGAAACACTTACCTGAGACAATTTCCTCACCATCTAGTTTAACAGATATTAGGTCATCGACTACTTGGACTGTAAGTTCTTTAGTTATCATCAGTAACATCCTTTAATGTAAAAGTACCAATACCTTCCCCATCTTCCCAGAATTCCATAGTGAACTTCTTCTTCAACACTTCAGGTTTAATACTTTCACAGATGGTTAACTCTTTTAAACCAAGAGCCACCATAGTAGTGAACACAGGGGAGAGTTCTTCATACTTGTCTGCATCTTCTGGGTTGCTTAGGTCAATATTCAATATTTGTTTTTCTGGCATATTATTCATAAATTACATCCCCTGTTAGTAGTGAAATCTTCGGTCGGTCATCACGATAAAATACAAAAGCCTCAAACACATTACCAACACTCACTCCCCCACTTGCCACTACGTCTTTAAGATCTATCGGATCAATATCCAGACAGTCCGCGAGTGTTCTGAAGAACCAAGGGCGATACTCAGTCATTTGTATTAAATCTTCATATGATAAATAACCCTTTTCAATGATACTTTGCTCTACTGCGTTTATATTTAAGTATTCCTCAACATTCATAACTTCTCCTTCAATATGTCATAAATAGTGTACCAATTGTAAACAACCTTAAAGTTTTTAATTGGTTCTTCTGGTTCTTTGTAATCAAGCCTAAACTTATAACAATCAACCTCTGGGTTATTATGGTACATGTTGTTCAGATTAGCAACACTATCATCAATAAACATATCACATTTAACTAAGTGTTTATCTTTAGTTAATACAATACCGTCATTGTTAGGAAACCATTTGTTTAAGAACTTCTCCTTAGACATTCCGTGATTACCAATAACCCTACTACAGAAGACAATCTCATAACCTAAATCTTTAAGTTTGGGTATGATCTCTGAAGCATCCTCTCTTGGTGTGATATTGTCGTACAGTTGAAAGTTATTCCAATACTCAAACCCATCTCCTAAATACCTTTCATTATCTTCATCTGCAAATAGGAATAACTCAGTTAGGTTATAGGGTAGTGGAGTAGGTAAACAACTAAAGAATCCTTTCTTCAATTGGTAGTGATTCATTAGATAACGTAGCCACAGTTTTCCAGAGTCAATAAGCACACCATCACAATCAATCAGTATTCTTTTCATCCAAGAACCTCTTAACTACTTCCTCAACCTCATCAAGATATTCTTGTTCTGTTGAGTTGTTATTAATATCCACAGTGTTGGTAATTACACCATCTGGAATATAGTTACGGCTATCCCCCTCGAATGTAAACCCTTCACGGTGAAGACGAATAAGAAGGATATTCTCTTGTCCTAAGTAGTTGATCAAGGGTGTCAATTCATCAACAAATGCACAGCTATCATCGCAGAATAGTACAGGTGTTTCCTTACCAGTATCCAAGCATATATAAACGCCTCCCACCTTATCCATTTTACGAACACGTTCCTTACCAAACCAGTCTTCCCCCCAACGAGGTTTCACCACAACTTCTGATACGTAGATCATCGCTTCACGTATTGACAGTCTTTTTGTCAACCCCATTGGAAATCTCTCCGTGACTCCAAATAAGTCTAATATAGACCCAATAACCTCACAAAAATCAACCTGCTCCTCAAAAGTGTTGAATGTTATTGTAAATTCAGATAAAGGAACTTCCTTCAATTCCCGAGTATTATAAATCTCCCAATAACGCTCAGGGCTAATCCCGAATAAAGTCATGGTTAGGTCGTGCAAAGGGTTCTTACATTCAGCAGAGGTCAACTGAAAGCCTCTACCTCTTAAGTATTTAATAGCCTCGGATTTCCCTGTAGACTTAGGTGCATTAAATAAGATTATTTTACTCATTTATTCATACTCACACTGATATAATCACTTAGTAATGTCTCTTCTGCGAACTTACTAACCAATGAGTCCATGTTTGCACAAAGCCACTCAATAAAATCCTTTTCGAATTCATCTGAATCAAAAGATACACTGGCTGCGAGCTTTTCTAACTTAATGGGTTCAGGCGCACCGGAAGTATTTACGTCAAAATGTTCTTCTTCAGGTAAAGATTCACAACGACCAACAGAAACCCATTGGTTTTTATACATCTTTTCGAGATCTTCTTTGGTTCTTATAACAATACCATCCTCTGTTTCAATAACATCTCCTACAGTATACTCATCTCCAAATTTAGCCCAAAGACCCTTATCATTTGAACAAACTACCTTAAACTTGGAACCAATTGGAAACAAATTTTGATAATAGTGGAGGTCTTTTACTTCTATAACTTCAGGCTCCTCGATAACTTTAAATCTTGAATCTCTCCAACTAGTTTCGTTTTCAAATTCAGTTTGAAAGTATGTACGACCACTGGTTGTATCTACAGCATGAATCGTAACTACCTGTCCAGCCGAAAACCTATCAAACGCCTCAACAACCTTCGCCTTAAAAGGACATTCTGGATAATTCATACAATCTTCTCCTCAAATATAACCTTCAAGTCTCGATAAACTTTAAAAGCATTATCACGAGCAGTTTTAATACTAAGTTCACCTAGGTTGATAGTTACTTCAATATTCACAGATGCTCCTGCTTCTACATCTGGTGAGGTTGCTGGCGAGTTAAGCTTCTTGAAGTTGAATCCCCAGTTTAGACTTGGAATATCACCATTTCCTGATTCAGGTGCAAGATTACCTGTTGAATAGCCGCCTCTACGCTTTACAGTATAAGTTTTACCTACTTCATATTCCCAGTGATCTTGGTTTTTATCACTAAACCCACAAAATACTATCTTATCACCTTCCTCCCAATTACCCCACTCAAGGTATTCCTTTTCTTCTAAACTCAATCCAGAGCTAACTGAGGAAGTTATAGAGGGCTTCCAAGATTTAATCTGCCAATTCAAATCGCCCTTACTAAAATTATAAGCTGCTGAGGGAACGTTACCATTGCCCACGCCACGCCGACAATCATCTGTAACACCTTTGATCATTTCACCATCATTAAACATAACATCAATAGAACCACCATCAAGAAGGTATTCAGGTTCTTCTCCTGTGTTTTCAATCCAACCATCTGAGTTAGTTTGTTCAGGTTTCTCAAGTTCTTCTACAAATGACATAATTTCATCATAAGTATAGACAGTTACGTTATCAGCATCGTCATCTGAATCAAAACATCCTACACTGTCATATACCTGAGTCTCATTACTGTAAGCTACACCATAGTAGAGCCAGTGGGCCACCGTCCTATCGCCATTACTAAACTGATCGTAAAGTTCTACACCAAGCTTAGCAAAAGCCTCTTCCAGTCTGATCCCATCTTCCTGTGTCAACCCTTCAAGTCCTACAGCACAAGGATATTTAAATTGTTTAGTCATAATATCTCTCCTCTTTGTTTAAGTTGTAATAAGAATACACCCTTCCTTGGAGTGTGTCAAATTATATTTGCTTTAAGTGATATGCGTTTCTCTTTGGGTAGGAGGTTTATCTTGCCGCGTCCTATTAAATATTTCTGAAACACAGTAAGATCCAGCAAACCTAATTGTATATTAGTACCTCCTATACACCCTGTCAACTCAATTACTTTTTCATCATACCGACAGGCTAATAATTCTTCATCAGAAGAATATCCTAAATGTAGGCGCTCTCCTT